>Ga0180732_1000735_pt1 | contig 24790 bp, 25 predicted proteins | sample KR11_01MetaG_FD_148674 | JGI IMG/M metagenome (GOLD analysis project Ga0180732, IMG submission 148674) | Groundwater microbial communities from the Olkiluoto Island deep subsurface site, Finland - KR11_0.1 MetaG | ecosystem: Environmental > Aquatic > Deep subsurface > Groundwater | place... | reverse complement strand
TGATGGAAGATTCGTCAAATGTTGCTCATCAGGCCCATGAAGGCTACCATTTCTACACCGTTCCTTTTAAGGTAAGTATTGCGAACAACGAAAAAACGCAGATAAAATTTATTCACAGAACAAATATTGCAGCACAGAGAAAATACACCGCAATACTTTCAAATCCGTCTAATTTTAACGGTTACAACGAGCATACGCTTACCCAGTCTATTTCACTTAATCCTCTGGATATAGCTTTGCCAAAAGGTATTGTCAGAACCTACTCTCAACTCAACAAAACAAATATTCTTCTGGGTGAAAGCAATCTTGAGCACACTCCAAAAGAGTCAGGCATTAACTTAGAAATTGGCAAAAGTTTTGATCTCAAAGTTACAGAGTCCATAGAAAAAAGAGATGACAGCCAATACAACCTGAATGCGACTATGAAATATACTCTCAAGAATAACTCAGAGGAGACAAAAACTTTTGAACTTTTCATACCGTTTAATAAAGATGAAAATTCAAAAGTCAAAACTGACGCTGCGTTTACCTATACCAAAGGAAATCTTGTAACTTTTTCTATCCCGGTAGACGCAATGGGTACAAAAGAGATTTTTGTTAATTTCATATCTCAAAAATAGTTTTTTCACATGATTTTAATCACAAAGTGACTATATTAATACCATGAACAAGCCTGTAAAACTCAATTTGTTTAAAGTACCTCTCAGTGATGAAGCGCTGAGAGTTGCCCGTGCAATTTATAACACCTACCTCCTCAAAGGAAAGGAGTTACATCTGCAAATAAAAATACAAAACATGTTTAATCTTTTAAAACTCCCTGCCAACAAAAACTCCCTTTCACATATTACAGAGCTGCTTGAGGAGCTCAACGAGCCTCTTGAAGTGTTGAATTTTACATATAATAGAAATTTTTACCCAAGAAGGTTTATCTTTTTCTGCAAATATGAGATAATACACGACACGATCCTCATTGACATTAGCGGTGAATATCTCCATGCGCACGATAACTATATGAGTGATACTTTTTTAAGAGAATAAAGGGTGATTTTGGCAGCAAAATACATAATTTTAGACACAGAAACAACAGGCACTGGGGAACAAGACAGAGTCATACAATTGGGCTATATGGTTCTTGGAGCAAAAGAGGTAGAAGTTCATAATGAGTTTTTCAGCTCAGAAGTCCCAATCAGCATTCCTGCAATGGAAGTTCACGGCATAACTCCGGCAATGCTTGAGGGAAAAGCTTCCTGCAAAGAGAGCGACTCTTACAAAAGACTTTGCGAACTCAATACAAATGAAAACTATATTATCATTCATAATGCAAAATTCGATCTTGATATGCTCGAGAAAGAAGCCTTTAAAGTTCAAATGAAGGTCATCGATACACTTCGTGTTGCAAAACACATTTTTGAAGATGAGGATGCGCACAGACTCCAATATTTTCGCTACAAAATGGAACTCTACAAAGAAGAAAAAAAAGAGGCGGATGCCCTTGGCATAGAAGTCAAAGCACATGATGCCATCGGAGATGTTTTGGTTTTAAAACTCTTCTTGTCTAAACTCAAAGAAGCTGTAATGAAAAAATTTCCGGGAGATAATCCTGTTGAAAAGATGGTCGATTTAACCAATACCCCTATTCTCATCACCATGTTTAAATTTGGAAAGTATAAAGGTAAAACGCTGCAAGAAGTAGCATCCTCAGATGCCGGTTACCTTCGATGGATGCTCTCCTCTATGGAAAATCTTGATGATGATATGCGCTATTCAATTAACACCGCTTTAGCGTATTAGACTTCTACCTATAATTAAATACATTATCTCTACCTCGAATGAGGTAAGAATAAACTTTATTGCACCTTCACAATAAACTTCGTTCCACGAATTCCAACTGTTGCTTCTGGTGTTTGAAAGCTAAAGGAATCGGGGGAAAGTTCTCCAATTTTTCCTGATTCAAAAGATGCAGTTCCTGCTTCAAGGTTGAGTTTAAAGTCATACTCTTTTTTAGCCGGGTTAAACAGATATTTTTCCAATACCAAAATAGAATTTGATCCAAGTGACACTACAGAGTTGTCTTTAAAAATCAGAGTGAGACTACTCTTTTCTTGAGTACTAACAACCATCTTCTCACTCAACCAACTCCCTTTTTTAACAACTACTATACCATGCTCATCTTGAGCATTCACATTTCCGCTTACATCTTTTACAAGTGCTATATCCTTTGCGTTTAAAGACACAAAAAACATTAATCCTATCAACAGTAAATATTTCATTTTAATCCCCTTATTTATAATTAATAGCTACTATCACTATAGGTGTCTGCTATCTTTTGAAACTCATCTTTAATTTCCATAAACGCATCTACGAGAATCGGGTCAAAATGTTTTGCCCTACCCTCAAAAATTATTTTTACAGAGCGTTCATAGCTGAAAGCTTCTTTATAAACGCGTTTGCTCACCAAAGCATCATACACATCTGCTAGAGCCATAAACCTTGCTTCTAATGGTATTTCTTCTCCTTTTAACCCTTCTGGATATCCGCTTCCATCCCATTTTTCATGATGATAATATGCAATGTTTCGCGCCATCAAAAAAAAGTCATTCAAATGATAACTTGAAATTGCATTATTAATAATATGTTTCCCTAAATCAGGATGCGTTTTCATAACTTCATATTCTAATAAGGTAAGTTTCCCCTCTTTTTTCAAAATGGAATCTGCAATACCTACTTTCCCAATATCATGCATTGGTGCTGTTGCGTACATCATATCAATAACATTTTGAGAAATATGCTTAGTATATATACCTTTAGAGTGTATATACTCAGCTAAAAGTTTTATATACTTTTTGGTTCGAATAATATGTGCGCCAGTTTCTATATCGTGTACCTCAGCAACATGCACCATACTGTCAAGCAGAGCTATATGCGAACGGTTAAGTTCTTCACTGAATATCTTTCTCTCATAAGTATCTATAAATATGAAAATTATACTTATAAGAAAAAAATGCACTAAAAATGGTAAAAAAAGATAGCCTATAGAAAGGTAAATACCAAAATAAAGTTCATATAAATTTAGACTTACTCCAATAAACAGCACTGTAAGAAAAAGCTCTAAAATATAATTATTTTCTTTTTTTAGCAAAAGAAAAAAGAGTAAAAAAGTAAGCAAAAGCGATATTGTTATGTTTAAATCTTTATAATAAAGCGGTTGCACCAATAAATCATCATGTAGAATATTATCTATAAGTGTCGCATGAAGCTGCGTTCCGGCAATATTTGCACCGCCTGGAATAATAACCTGATCATGCAAGGCTACTGCGGAAGAACCGATTAAAACAATTTTGCCAACTAAATCACCTGGCTGTACTTTTTGACTTAAAACATCTAGCGCAGATACTTTTTTATACCAAGAATTTTCATAAAAATGAAGTAAGACTCTTGCGTTTTCATCTGCACTTATCTTTTTACCTAAAAGTTTCAAGCCGTTTTTATCTACACTCAATTGCTGAGAATTTAAGCTCAAAAGTACTGCTAAACCTAGTGATGCAACAATTTCATCCTTATGTTTTTTAAATAACACAGCACCTCTTGTAATGCCGTCACTGTCTGTCTTTGCATTAATAAAGCCAAAATTTTTAAAATCTTTTGAGAGTAAAGCTGTGTTACACAAGAGGTAAGGATACGATTTTAAATCAAACAGCTTCTCATCCACATTCACACTCTCAAGGGAAGAACACTGATTATTTGAAATTTGCTTTTCACTCAAATAAATACTCAAAATACTTTTGCTTTTATGCAATGCCTCCGCAAAGATGATATCATTGTCCTCAAGCGCAAGAGGAATCCCTGTGAGTTCACTGTTAATATTAAAATATTTTTTATAAAAAGATTGAATCTCTTTAGGAGAAGTTCTGTCTTTTTCAGGAAAAATAATATCTAAGCCTATCACAGAGGGGTTGTTTTGCGCTATTTCATCTATAAGTTTTGCCATGACAATACGCGGCCATGGCCACTGACCAATCACATCTAGACTTCTCTCGTCCAAATCTACAATCACAACATTAGAGTCTGATTCTTTGGTTTTAAACTGATCTAAAAATTCTTTTGAAATATCATAAATTTTTAAATCTAGATTTTTTGTAAAACTGCTCTTATATATTCCATAATGAGTTGCTATTATAAATAGCCCTAGAATAGTATAGAAAAAAATGTTTTTTAATTTTAACGAATAAATATTTCAACCCTTCTATTTGCTTGTTCAGAAATATTATCCGGAGTTTTGATTAGTAAATTATATTCTCCATATGATTCTGTATCCATGTAAAGATAAGAGATTTTACTTTGTTTAATAATTTTTTCTATTAAGTCTGCTCTTTGCTTTGCTAATTTATCATTAAAATCCAACGTTGCTTTTGTGTCGGTATGTCCAATAATTTTTATATAGCTTTCGTGCTTAGTTGCAAGAAAAGCAAGCATCTTATTTAACTCTTCTTTGGAGTGATCCAAGATTTTCATACCATCAAAATAAAGTGTAATTTTTTTTGTTTTTCCACTCGATTGAGCAATTATATTTCCAAAAACATTCTCTAATTCTTCTTCTGACATAGTTTTTACACCAATAGAATTTATATCTTTAGACTGAATCAGAGCACAATTTTTCGGACTATTGACCAATGCAGAAGCATTGTTTGTTTTGACTAAAATTGCATTATGCTCTTTATCATTTTCCATAAGAACTATCAGGACCTTAATTTTACAGCCATCAGCGCCGACCATTACGCCTATTTCCGTATCTGGGCATTTATCTAATGGAAGGTTAACTCCATCCTTATCAGCATCAAGTTCTACATAATGTTTTACGTACAGAGTAACCATAACTCTATTGGACAAATCATTTCCAAAGCTTGTTTCGTTTGTATACGCATTAAAATTGCCATTGCGATATTCTACTTGCGTTAAATTACTATCTACTCCATGCTGAATAAAATAACCTTGTACATCTTCTGCGTAGCGTTTACTTGCTAGGGCACTTGCGTTTGTATCAAAAGAATCTTTGAACCAATGCTGTATCTTACTCGCATATACATCCGACTCTATAGTCTTTTCATTTGCATCATCTGTTGCTTCACAAGTGTGGCCGATAATACTTACAATGAGTTGATCTTTATTGTCTTGATGATTTTTAATTTTTTGTGTGATTTCGGCTAAGCTTTGAGTTGCCGCACTGTTCATTTTGCCGTTTTCAAATAAAAGTGCGTCAAACCGTACTATCTCTTGATACTCTTCTTGAAGTAAAACTTTTTCACGTTCTTGTTTGGAAAGATCAGCAAACGCGTTTAAAGTAAATAAAACAACAAACAATAATCCAAAAACTCTCTTCCCATTACCTAAAAATGTATAAAGAAAATTAAGAAGTGCTGTTTGCATGAGTTTGTTCCAAATATTAATATCTTGCGCTCATTCTAACATGAAATTCCAAAAGAAATATTAAGAAAAAACTATAAATAATAATAATGCGATTAATCCGCTTATAAGCGCATAAGGGAGTTGCGTTTTAACATGCTCTATAATTTCACACTCCGCTGCCATGGCAGATATGATGGTTGTATCCGAAATCGGCGAGCAGTGGTCACCAAAGACACCTCCAGAAATAACAGCCCCTAAGCATAAAGCAATATTAGCATCCATTCCAACCGCCATAGGTGCCGCAACCGGAATCATGATGCTAAAAGTTCCCCAGCTTGTTCCCGTAGAAAAAGAGACAAGGGAACTTAACAAAAATATGACTGCAGCTAAATAATAAGGGCTTAAACTCTCACCTGCAAAGGAAGCAAGGTACAAGCCTGTCTTAAGAGAGCTTGTTACATCTCCAATGGCAAAAGCAAAAAGTAAAATCATTGCTATTGGAAAAAGCTTTTTCCCGCCAAGATAAGCAGTTTTACTCCATACACTTATGCTCATATTTTTACTGGCAATATAATAAACAAACATAAATAAAAGCGTTGCGAGCATCGTATAAAAAATAGAACTAGAACCGCTCCCCTTGAGCATATCTCCGTTGCCTGTTATATACAAAAATACAAAAACAAAAGCAACCATAAGTACAATAGGCCAAATCATCAGATACATACTTGCACTTTTTTCATAGGAAGAAAAATCGAGGGAAGATGCTTTGTATTTTGCATTTTTCATAGGGCCAATATCGATTTTAAACCATACAAACAAAAAAGTAACAAGCAATGCACTCATAGAATAAAAATTATAGAGTAGGGAGTCTATGAGAATATGCACGCTCTCCCCGCTTAACACTCCTTCTGATATTTGTGTTGTAATAAGCCCCAATAAAAGCGCGCCCCAGCCATTAAGCGCTATAAGTGAACTGATGGGAGCAGATGTAGAGTCACACACAAAAGCCAGTTTTGCCTGTGGCGTTTTATACAGATGACAAAACGGTTTTCCAACGGCTCCGGAGATAAGTGCAGTAATAGAAGATTCTATAAAAATAACGACACCGACCATGTAACTAAGCAATAAGGCAGCACGTTCAGATTTTACAAGCCCTTTTTTATGCTGCACAAACTCTATAAAGCCATTGATTGCACCGCTAGCTTCAATTAAAGCCATTATACTTCCGACTAAAATAGCAAATCCAAGAGTTTTAAGAATCCATGGTGTGGTTAGAAGTGAGAAAAAAAGTGTATAAAGCGCCTCAGCAGAGCCCACTAAGGAAAAATCGTGCAAAATAAAAACTCCTAAAAGAGTTCCCCCAAAAAGAGACAAAAGCACATTTTTCGTAGTAAGTGCCAAGAGTATGGCAAGCAGAGGCGGGATTAACGAGAGAGGCGAGAGTTCTATGAAAAGCCTTAGAACTCTATTGCAAGAAGAACCAAACCGGCTCTTCCAAACTTTTCTTTATAAAGTTCACACTCTTTCTCTTTTACCTTTGTAAATCCAAGTTTTTTGTAAAAAAGAAGCATTTCCAAAGAGCCTATCTCAACGATAGTTTGCGCTATACGATAACCTTTGAGCCTTGCAGTTAAAAGACTCTTTTGCATAAGCGCTTTTAAAACGCCAACATCTACAAAACCTTCGAGTTCTTCCATGTAATCAAACATCAAAGTTCTATTATTAAGCTCAAAGTCACAATCATAAAGAACTTCAAGTGTCTCGCTTACATTTTCTGAGCAGCCTACTTCCAAAAGAGCATCAACAAAAGTCTGTTTTGTAGCGATTCTCGGCTCATACGTACATAGAGAACCGACACTTTTACCATCGAGTTCTGCAATCAAAAAATTACTGAAATGGCACTGACTTTTAGCTTTTGTTACGGTAAGCTTAGCAAGCTTCTCAAGGACTACTTTATCGTCGTTCGACTTGAAAATCAAATTAAAAATACATTCAACCTTCTCAGCTTTTGAACTTTGTAATATCATCTGCGCCAAAAACTCTGAATCGTTTTCAGTTGCTTTTCTTATCGTAATCGCCATAACCCATTCCATAATTGTTAATCTGTTTCATATATTAGTAATAGTACCATACTTTATGATAAAAACATTCTTAATTATAATAAGTTTTCAAATTTTATTGTATTCCTCACAACAAGTGATTTTGATTGTTGCAAATGATTTCAATTCCCCCTATGCACGTCTTGAATGTTATGAAAATGGAAACAAAGTTTTCAACACAATTGATGTAAATTTGGGTACGAATGGTTTAGGCTGGGGAATTGGTGAAATTGCCCTAACACAACATGCTGCTGAACCCCTTAAATATGAAGGTGACAAAAAATCACCCGCGGGTGTCTTTAAGCTCACAGATATGTACGGTTATGCAATAGCTTCAGATTTTAAAATGCCTTATCTGTACACATCTAAAAAATTAATTTGCGTAGACGAAAGCAACTCTTCATTTTATAATCAAATCATAGAGATGCGTGGAGATGAAAAAAGTTTTGAATATATGAAACGCGAAGATGGGCAATATGAGCTTGGTATTGTAGTCGCCCATAACAAAAACGCCATAAAAGACCGAGGTTCTTGTATATTTCTACACGTCAAAAAATCGCAAGAGGCAACAACTGCGGGATGTAGTGCAATGCGTTTGGATGAAATTCAAAAAATAGGAAATTGGCTGGATTCAAAGAAAGAGCCGATACTTATACAAATACCGAAATCTTCTTCTGCGGAAATTTTAAAGCTTTACCCTGAACTTAAAAATTCAGAGCTTTTACAACAAGAGGATTAATCTCACCCTCAAGGGGTACCTAGTCCTCTTTACTCATTCTCTCTTTGGCTTCAATTCCCATAAGGCCTAAGCCTGTTTTAATTGAGAGCGCAACTACCATCAAAAGCTTTAAAAGTTTTGTCTCATCCTCAGTTCCTATGATTCTAACATCATAGTAAAACTTATGTAAAGAAGCCGCAAGAGATTTTAAATACTCAGGCAGTTTTTGAACTTGACGTGACGTAAATGCATCTTCAACAACTTCAGGTAAAAGAAGGGCATCAAAAAGCAAGCTATCTGCATTTTCATCAAGACCTTTAAGCGTTGCTGAGAGAATCTCTTCTCTTGTAAAATCACTTTTTGAAAGAAGCGTATTAATACGTGCATGTGCATACTGAATGTAAAAAATAGGGTTTGAACTGTCTTGCTTTTTAAACTCTGCTAAATCAAATTCAAGTGCAGTATCGCACTTTTTTGAAGCAAAGATAAAACGCAGTGCATCAGAACCAATCTCTTCAACAATATCACTCATCAAAATAACATTACCCGCACGCTTACTCATTTTATACGGTTCGCCGTCTTTAAGCAGACTGACCATTTGAGAAAGTAAAACTTCCAATTTTTTTGAGTCGTACCCTAAGAATTCTACGGCTGCGTTTACACGAGGAATGTAACCGTGATGATCCGCACCCCAAATGTTTATGTAGTGGTCATACCCACGTTCAAACTTCTGGTTATGGTAAACAATATCGCCCGCCAAGTAGGTTGGTCTGCCGTCTTCACGAACAACAACTCTGTCATGGTCATCGCCTTTGCTTTCAGAGGCAATCCACATCTTGCCCTCTTTCTCGTAAACGCCATCACCCATTTTTTTCATAACTCTGTCCCAGTCATCATATAGAGAAGACTCGTTGACAAAAGTATCGAAGTGAATGTTTGTATCTGCCAAAGTTGAAACTACAAGTTCCATAACACCGTCTTTCGCCCACATTGCAAGCTCTTTTTGGCGAGACTCATCGGAGAGTATTTCCACTCCAAATTTTTCTATGGCACCTTGGACCAGAGGAGCAAGATACTCTCCTCTGTAATAACTCTCAGGATATTCAACATCTTCACCAAGCACATTCGCGCGACCTTCAAGCTGAATAGAAAGACCAAGCAAATCTATCTGATTTCCGGCATCATTAACATAATACTCAGCCGTAATGTCATAACCTAAATGTTTCGCCAATCTGTAAAGAGTATCTCCGTACACAGCACCCCTCGCATGTCCGATGTGAAGAGGACCGGTTGGGTTTGCGCTGACAAATTCTAAAAGAATTTTTTGCTCATTTTCCTGCTTTGCAAAATCTTCTGGATGAGAAAGAGCCCACGCTGCATATTCACTCAAAAAGTTTTCACTTAAGCGAAAGTTTAAATAACCTTTTACGGATTCAACATTTGAAAAAATTTCGTTTTCATTAAAAGATGAAGCTAATTCTTCGGCAATTGCCATTGGAGATTTTTTGAGTTCTTTAGCTAAAGAGAATGCGATTGGGGTAGCAAAATGGCCAAAAGAACGATCTTTTGGCTTCTCTAAAACAACTTCACGACCGAACTTTTCACGCAATAGCGTCGATACACGTTGTTTCAATACTTATGCTTGTGTTGTAGTTTTTGGAGCTTCTTTAGAAGCAACTTCTTCGCCGCTTTCTACTTTTTTAGGAGCTTCTTCAGATGCAGCAGTTTCAGGAGCGTCGTCTTTCATTTCTGCCTTAAAGTTTTTGATACCTTTACCGATTCCTTTTGCAAGATCTGGTATTTTTTTAGCACCAAATAACAAAATAATAATTCCAAAGATTAATAATAATTCCATTCCGCTAGGCATTGACATTGTATAGTCCTTTTGTTTTAATATAAATTAGCGTGAGTATATCTACTCTTTGCTGTAACTACTCTTATTAATCTTGTGTGATAAAACAATTATTTTATATCTCTTCCCATTGTTGTACAAATTCATTTATCTCGTGAATAGGAATTTTAAATTTTGCCGTTAAGGCTATCTGCTTGAGCTTTTGTGCTGCTTCATCCAGGTCATCATTAATAACAAGAAAATCATATTCTGAAATTCTTTGTACTTCGCGTTTCGCCATTCTAATGCGTTTATGTATGACTTCCTCTGAATCTGTAGAACGATTTTTAAGCCGTTTTTCGAGCTCTTCAAGTGTCGGAGGCGTAATAAATACAGAAGTTGTAATATCTCCTAAACGGTTGTTGACAGCAGTATTTCCTTGCACATCAATGTCGAAAATAACAAGTTTTCCTTCATCTAAAGCTTCTCTGACGGGCTTCACTGATGTTCCGTAATAATTCCCGTGCACAAGAGCATACTCTAAAAAATGGTTCTCCTCAATATCTTTTTTAAACTCTTCCTGAGTTACAAAATGATAATGCACACCTTCTACCTCTCCATCTCTTATAGGACGTGTTGTCGTCGAGATTGAAAAATAATAATCTCCGATTTCATCGGAAATTTTATTGATAAGAGAACTCTTACCCGCACCGCTTGGGCCTGAAAGAACCAGAACTACTCCATTTTTTTTCTTCATTACTTCTCACCGAGAGTGATATTAATAGTAATTTTCATACCTTTAAGAGAAGCAGCCACTTTTTTATCACTTAAAGCTGCCAAAAGATTTTTAAGAGCTTCTACGCCCTCATCTGTACTCTCTTCTTCATCAGTTTCTTCTTCTTCGTTAACTTCGTCTTCGATACTTGCTTGCGCTACTTCAAGCTCTTCTTCAAAGCTTTCCAACTCTTCTTGGACTTGAGCTTCAGACTCATGAAGATTTTCATCTTCTTCAGAAATTTCTTCTACTTCTTCGCCTACTGCAAGTTTCAATTCTCTTTGGCTAAGAGATGCAAAAGCATCTGTTTCATCATTTAAGTCCTCTTCAGGTATCTGCGCGATTTCATCATCAAGTTCAATTTCTTCTTCCAAGTCTTCTTCACTTAGCTCAGACATTGCCTTTTCAATTTTAGCTTCTAAGTCTTGCTCATCAATTTCTTCGTCTAAAATATCTTCAGTTAACTCTTCTTCAAATGACTCATCTTCGACTTCCAAAAGCTTATCCTCAAAACCAGCTTCATCATCTAAATCAATTTCACTTTGTTCTGAAGTTTCCGTCTCTTCCTCTAGCGCTTCATCCTCAAATGTAAAATCTTCCAACTCTTCTTCGACATGAGAACTACTCTCTTCTGGTATTTTTTCATCCTCTGCAATGTCATTCGCCATATCAAAAGCATCTTCGTCAGTATCCTCTAAATCATTAAGGGCAATGTCGAGTTCATCCTGCTCTTTTTCTGTATCATCTAAAAGATCTTGAACTTCTTGAAGTTCATCTTTGTCTAAAACGCCATCTGTAGATTCATCTTCTTCAAGATTAAAATCTTCATTGTCGTCTAAAATAAGTTCATCTTCAAAACTAAAAGTTTCACTATCATCTGACTTTTCTTCATCATCTAAATTTAACTCTTCATTATCATCCAGATTCAGTTCTTCATCCCCATCTAAATCTATATCTGTATCTGTATCTAGAATAAGGTTTGGAGTTGCATCCAGTTCATCCAAATCTTCAGATTCCTCTAAATCATCAAGACCCTCAAGTTCATCCAGTTCGTCTCCATCTAAAATATCATCCAAACCTTCTAATTCTTCCAAATCGTCCTCCAGACTAAACTCTTCCATTAAATTGTCACTCAGTTGTTCATCTAAAATTGAGAATTCATCAACAGTTTGCTCGCTATCTGCTTCATTTACTTCTTTATTTAAAAAAGAAAAAAGTTCTACCAAATCTGTAGGTAAAAAAGGTTTTTTAATGGTATTGGTAAAGCCCTCAGGAAGTTGACTGTTTTTAGCCACAATAAATAAAGATTTTTTAAAATTTATTTTTGCTTTTAATTCATCCAATAAGCCTTCACTGTAGAGAGCATCATCAATTATAAGTAAGTCATATTGCCCGCTATTAACTTCTTCGACCGAGTGTACTGTTTCCAACTCATCTGAAGTCTTTTGCGAACTCAATGTAACTAATTTACTGACTACTGGATTATCATTTAAAAGTAATATCTTCACTTCTATTCCTTATGCGGCTCTTTTGACATTATTGTAGCTAAATAAGCATTGCGTAGCAATACTTGCAGCTAAAAAAACATTCCCAATGCATTAAACGCGTCTATCATCTGCATTTTTAAAATAAGCATTGTGGCGGTCAAAGTTGCAATAATTACCGCGAAGGAAACCATAATCTTAATTGGAAAACCAATAACCAAAAGGTTAAATTGCGGCATAGTTTTCATAAGCATTCCAAAGATAATATCCGATAACCAAGTGAGTGCTATTATTGGAAACGCAATCATAAAACCCACTAAAAACATATTTCCGGTTGCATGCATAAGATAATCAAACAAGTTTTTATTCATAAGAAATCCGCCAAGGGGAATTGCACTTAAGGAACTGTCAATAAAAAGCAATATCCAATGGTGCATATCTATAGCAAGAAGTATCATTAGCCCCAGTAGTGATAAAAACTGAGAAATAATAGGCATAGAAACACCCGATTGGGGGTCAATTGCACTCGCCAGTGAAAAACCCATCATAAAAGAGATTTGTCCCCCGGCAAAAGTAATGACGTTATAAGCCAGAAGAAGCATAAGGCCTATCGCAAGTCCAAACATAATTTCCCCAAGTATTGCTATGATTATTGTAGGTACGGTTATTTCTATCACTAAGTCCGGCATTGAGGGATAGAAAAATATGGCAAAGAAAAAGGCCATTGCTGCTTTGATAGAAATAGGAATATTCTGGTGTGTAAAAATTGGAGTCGCTATAAATAGAGCTGCCATACGAAAGAAGAGTAAGATAAAGCCAACCATATAACTTTCAGTAAATACTTGTGCCCAGCTTATCATAGCTTTCAGACCTTTTGAAAAAAAATCATTTTAACATCTCAAGCTTTTTGTTTTCAAGTCTATAAACTTTTTTGCACATAAAGGCAAGCGTTTCATCGTGAGTAACAAGAACCATCCCTGCTGCGTTTGCTTCAATATATTCAAAGAAAAGATGCATAACTTCACTCGCCGTTTTTTTATCCAGATTACCCGTTGGCTCATCGGCAAATATAATGCGTGGCTTTTTAGTCAAAACTCTTGCTATCGAGACACGTTGCTGCTGGCCACCGGATAGTTCCGTAACTTTTTGCTTTATACAAGCGGCGATGCCCAGCTTATCTAAGAGCCGTTCTTCTATGCTTTGTTCAGATAAAATTGCCGCTACTTCCAAGTTTTCATAAGCACTAAAGCCCTTAAAAAGATAATGGGATTGAAAAACAAGGCCAAGGGATTCACGCTTAATTTGGGAGAGTCTTTTCTCTTTAAGAGATGATGTATCTTCTCCTAAAAGCGATACAGAGCCTTTGTCAGCTTTTAAAAGAGTAGAGAAAATATGTAACAAAGTGGACTTGCCGCTTCCGCTTGCTCCAATGATTGCTATGGAGTCTCGAGCATCAAGCTCTAAACTAACATCACTAAAAAGCTCATATTCAAAAGTATGCGATATATTTTTTGCAGATAATAAATTCATGGAGTGATTATATCGCATTTAGTCACCAAATATCTTCTTACTTCCTCTTCCTGAACGCATAAAAAGTCTTTTAGAGTAAACTTTTTCAATAATTTTTTTGAGTATATATCCAAAATATCCGCCGACATACATTCCAAAAATTTTTCCTACAGCATATCTTCTGCCAAGAGCTATTAACATACCGCGAGATTTTATTGAGTGCTTGAGCAATGGTTTATTTTTAAGGGTATTAGCAATATTTTTAGCACAAAGTTCAGCCATTTGCTCGGCGACATCTGCAGTCGGTGCAACAAATTTTTCACCATCATACAATATCGTACAGTCACCTGCAGCGTAGGCATTTTCATAACCTTCTATCTGCAAATATTCATTAGTGACTATATGCTCTCTTGCATCTTTTGGTACTTTAAGTCCATACACCAAATCTTTCGGCTCAATTCCGCCTGTAAAAATCATAAAATCCATCGGCAATATTTCACCACTGCTCAAATGAACGCTGTCCTCAGTCACTTCAATAACTTTTCTGCCATCTTTTATAATGACTTCGAGTTCTTGCAGACGTTTCATAGATGCATCAACCAAAACTTCGTCCACACCGGGTAAAATTCTTTCATAGGCATCTATAAGAACTATATTTAATTTTCTGCATAAAAAATTATTCTGCTTATAAAAATCTCTCGAAAAAGAAGCCATTTGGGCAGCAATTTCAACACCGCTGAGTCCTGCTCCGGCAATAATAATATTTAAAGGATTACAGTAGTTGCCCTCTTCTTCTATTTTAGTAAAAAGTGAAAGTTCAAATTTTTGCTTAAAATAAAGTGCTTTATGAAGCGCCTTGATTCCATGAGCATACTTTTTTAGCCCTATTATAGAGTCAAAAAACTTTGTTCGTGAACCAACAGCCACTATAATATAATCGTATTCATAATCTTGAATCTCTGTAAATACTTTTTGAGAGTCAAAATCCACATCAAGAACTTTTTCTTTACGAAACGCAACGTTTGGCCCAAAACCGGCGCAAAGTGTAAAAAGGTCTACGGTAATTTTAGAAAAGTCATTTTCATTTGCAATAAAGTCATACACACCTGTTTGCATATAATGATAAGAGTGGGAGTCAAAAAGAGTTATTTCATTAGATTTGTCTTTACTTAAATGTTCAAGAGCTCTAATGCCGGCATATCCGCCGCCTATAATAATGATTTTAGTTATTTTCAATGTAAGATTCAGAGGAGAGTTAAGGAAAAATCCTTAACTCATTTGTGCTGCAACTTCTGCAGCAAAGTCGTCTACGACTTTCTCTATTCCCTCACCAACTTCAAGACGAACGAAGTTAGTAATTACAGCTGTTCCGCCAACGGCTTTTGCAGCTTCTTCAACAGCTTGCGCTACTGTAAACTTATCATTTAATACATAAGTTTGGTCAAGTAAAGCTTGCTCTTTATCTAAAGTAGTATTATCATCAATAAAACGAGCTAAAGAACCAGGAACAATTTTGTCCCAGATTTTTTCAGGTTTACCTTGAGCTGTTAATTCAGCTTTGATATCTGCTTCAGCTTTTGCTAAAACTTCTTCAGTTAATTGACTCATAGAGATGTACTGAGGTACATTTTTAAGAGGTTTTTTCAAACGAGCAAGTTCTTCGTTCTCTTTTTTGATAACTTCGATTCTACCGATTGTCTCAGATTGAACATAATCAGCATCAAAATCTTTGTAACTTAAAGTTGTAGGTTTCATAGCAGATGCATGCATTGCTACTTGTTTCATTACATCTCTCATAGCTTCAGCTGTTTTAGCGCTGTCACACTGAGCACTTACAATAACAGCTATACGGTTATTTGAGTGAATGTACCCGTTAAGTGCAGTTGTTGCATCAGCTTCAAGTGTAGCAAAACGACGTACTTCAATTTTCTCACCGATTTTTGCAACTGCTTCTTTAAACTTAGTACCAAACGCACTATTATTTAAAGTTTCAACATCTGCCGGCTGAGTGTTGTAAATTTCTTCTACAGTTTGCGCAACTAAATTCTGAAAACCTTCATTTTTTGCAACGAAGTCAGTTTCAGAGTTAATCTCAACAACAGTAGCTTTTGAAAAGTCATCAGCGATTTTAATCCCTGCAAGACCTTCAGCTGCAACTCTGTCAGCTTTTTTAGCTGCTTTTGCAATACCTCTTTCTTTTAAAAGTTCAGTAGCTTTAGCCATGTCTCCATCAGCTTCAACTAGAACTTTTTTACAATCCATCATAGGTGCATCAGTTGCTGTACGCAACTCTTTAACCATTGCTGCTGTAATTTCTGCCATAATTATACTTCCTCTGTCTCTTCTACTTGTGCTTCCATTTCTTCAGCAACATCTTTAACAGCGCCGCCAGCGATAGCTTTACCTTCATTGATTGCTTCAGTCATTTCACGACAGAAAAGTTGGATAGAACGGATAGCATCATCATTCCCTGGAATTGGGTAAGTGATAAGATCTGGATCACAGTTAGTGTCAAGTGGAGCAACAACTGGGATATTTAAACATCTAGCTTCTAAAACTGCAATGTGCTCTTTAGCTGCATCTACAACGAAAAGCATATCTGGAAGTTTTTTCATATTACGGATACCACCGAAATATACTTCTAGTTTTTCTTTTTGACGTGCAAGCATTAAAGCTTCTTTTTTCGTAAGAAGATCAATTTGACCATTTTCTTGCATTTCAGTAATAACATCAAGTTTACGAATAGATTTTTGAATAGTTGGGAAGTTAGTAAGCATACCACCTAACCATCTGTTGTCTACGTATGGCATACCACAAGCAATAGCAGCATCTCTAACAGATTGACGAGCTTGTTTTTTAGTACCTACGAAAAGAACTGTTTGACCTTCAGCTGCAGCATCTACAACAATTTGGTACGTGTTACGGAAGTAACGAAGAGTTTTTTGTAAGTCAATAATATGGATGTTTTTACGAACACCAAATATATATTTTTTCATCTTTGGATTCCAACGACGAGTTTGGTGACCGAAGTGCACACCACATTCTAATAAATCTTTCATAGTTACCATAGGGTATCCTTAAAGGCTGTTTTTACAACCAGAGTTTTGTCAGTTAGCTTTGGTAATGTCGAACAATTTACCTCTAAAGAGAGGGTTGCACTGACTTTTGACACATACCTGTTAATATTTTCAGATGCATATAGCAAAAGAAAAATCCGCGAATTTTACTTAAATAATGTTTAAAAGTAGCTTTCTAGCTGGTGATTCAAAAAATTTCACTTAACATGGAAGTGTTACATATAAAAAAAAATTATAGTTATTAACCATTCGTTTAAAATTAGATTTATGTAGGCTGATGTATAGTATCACAGAATTAATATAAAAAAGTGTTATCTTTGTAACATAAATTTATCAAAAAAAGGGAAAAAATGAATAAACCTCTTATACTCTCATTGGCAGCTGCTGCTCTTTTAAGCACTAATCTAAACGCACAGTCTATGTATGAAAAGTTCGAAGCTATGGAACTTGAAATGAACAAGATGAAAAAAGAGCTTCAGATGTTAAAAGCACAAGCGAAAGCTCCTGTTTCTGCTGTCGCTGAAGAAGAAGACGACAAAGAAGAAATAGCATCAAAAGATGATGACGATGACAAAGACTCCGATGAAGAAGCTATGAATGTAGAAGAAGAGATAATTTCTCTGCAAGAAAGCGTGAGTGATTTAAACAAGAATACATCCGGAAGCCATTTAAAATTTGGTGTTGATTACAGATTTGCACTTGAAAACATGAAATACACAATGGCAGACGGCTCAACGCAAGACAATGAAGCATTCATGACAAACAGATTTTGGATGAACATGGATTGGTCTGCTACTGACAATCTAAGTTTCACTGCACAACTTGCCTATAATAAAGCCTTTGGTGCTCGTTCAGGGGCAAACGCAATGACTGCTCCTTATGATACATTTGACTGGATAGCAAATGAAAATGCTTATGATGACACGCTCAGAGTGCGTTCAGTTTATTTTTTATATAGAAACGATACTTTCTTTGAAGCGGATGTTCCTTGGACATTCAGTATCGGTCGTCGTCCATCAACAAACGGTCACCTTATTAATTTAAGAGATGATGACAAGGCGGCTTCTCCTATGGGGCACAGCATCAATGTTGAATTTGATGGTTTAAGCTCAAAATTTGGTCTTGAAAATCTCACAGGTGTAGATGGTATGTATGTGAAGTTATGTGCAGGACGCGGTATGAGTAATGCTGCGCCTAAGTTTGCTTCCACTCCTTACACCAATGTTGACTCAGACCAAGGAGCAAATCCAGATATAGATTTAATTGGTCTTATCTTCGCACCTTATAGTGATGGACAATACTCATTTAATACACAATATTATTATGCAAACAATCTTATAGATATGGCTAATCCTATGGACCCTTCAGCAGGCTTTGATACAGTTGGTGGATTGCATAGTTTTACAGCAAATGTAGTTGTCAATGGAATTGGGAATAGCTTAAGTGACTATCTTGACGATTCTACATTTTTCTTAAGCGGAGCAATGAGTAAAACTGCTCCAGAAAGTGATCAAAGTATGCTGACGACTGAACTTGGAGAAAGTAAAACTGGTTACTCTTATTGGGTTGGTTTACAGATGCCATCAGTTATCACAGACGATGGAAGATGGGGTCTAGAGTTTAATCATGGTTCACAATACTGGAGAAGTATTACTTATGGTGAAGACACAAATATAGGTTCTAAAATAGCGGCTCGCGGTAATGCTTATGAGGCTTATTTTACAGAGTACCTAGTAGATGATATTTTATCTATGCAAATTCGCTATACATACATTGACTATGACTACACCGGAAGTAATGGCTTCTTTGGAGGTACAAGCGGACTCTCTGAAGCAATATCAGACAATATGCTTTATCATACTGCAGAAGATACTGTCGACAAAGCTCAAGACATCCGTTTCTACCTAAGATACAAATACTAATCAAACGCAGTATAGATTACTTCGTGCCTCGCAATGACGGGAGGCGCTTCTTTCTCGCTCCAACCTCTCCCGAGGTGGAACGTCTACATCGCTCAAAGCGTTTGCAGTCTCTCTAACTCCGCCTGAACTTTAGCAACATGCTCTTTTACTCTTACATTTTCCCAAAGTGCTTTTACAACTCCCTCAGGATTAATAATTAAAGTTGTACGAACTATGCCCATATACTCTTTTCCATAATTTTTCTTCATCTGCCAAACGCCGTAAGTTTGCATCATAGAAGTATCTTCATCACTAAGTAAAGTTATTCCTAGGTCTTGTTTTTCTATAAAGTTTCTATGACGTTTTGTGCTGTCTGCACTTACACCTAAAATGATGGCATCAAGCTCTGAGAAATCAGGTGCTGCTTCTGTAAATTCACACGCTTCCGTTGTGCACCCTGGCGTGCTGTCTTTTGGGTAAAAGTAAAGTACTATCCATTTGCCTTTTAAATCTCTCAAACATATCTCAATGTCATCTTGGTTTGGTAAACAAAATTCCGGTGCTTTTTCATCTATGTGTATCATATTTATTTATTCCTTTTTATTGTTTTCTCGTTTGATATTTATAATAAACAAATCCTAAAACCACTAAAATACCGACAACTGCTATGGTTATTTGCTTTAAGTAAGTATCTAAGAGTTCTTTATTTTCACCGATAAAGTAACCCAACATTACAAGTATAAAAGCCCAAATTCCCGCTCCTAAAGTTGTAAAGATGGAAAATGTAGCCAAGTCCATGCGCGCAAGTCCTGCCGGGATGGAGATAAGTTGGCGTATACCTGGAATGAGTCTTCCTATAAAAGTAGAAATATGTCCGTGTTTTGCAAAATAGGCATCCATTTTATCGACCGCACTCTCTTTTATGAAAAAATATTTTCCATACTTTTTGAGCATTTTCCGCCCTAATAAAAGCGCTAAATAATAATTGATAAACGCACCGACCAAAGAGCCGCCCAAAGCGCTTCCCATAATAGCAAATATACTCATCTGACCGCTTGAGGCCAAATAGCCTGCGGGAATAAGGACTATCTCGCTTGGAAAAGGGATAAAGGAACTCTCAACTGCCATGAGCAGAAATATACCTAAATATCCCCAGTCAAAAATCAAATCGACTATAGCTTGTGCCATTTCTCTAAGCATTAAAGTTTTGCCTCAGCATCACGGATCATTTTCAGGGCAACATCCGCATTTGCATACTCTATGAGCCTTTTACTTTTCTCTTGAAGCGGTTCATCCAAAATTTCTAAAAGTTTCACTTCCAAATCTGCACCTTCGCGTTCGCACCAGCCTAAATCGTTCTCTACAATAAACCTTGCATTATAAAACTGATGGTCGCCTGCCGCATGCGGGTAAGGAATATAAAACGCAGGAAGTCCGTTTGAAGTGAGTTCCCAAAGAGTACTTGCACCAGCACGGCTCACTGCCAAATCTGCTCTTAGAACCAAAGTTTCAAGCTCTTTTGTGAAGCCGTACAATTCCGCTTCAATTCCCATTTTTTCGTACTCTGCGTTTACTCTTGCGTAATCATTTTCACCGGCCTGATGGATGATTTTTATGCTTTTTTCCTGAAGTCTTGGGGCAACAGCTAAAGCCAAATCATTAATTGCTTTAGCTCCGTGTGAGCCGCCTAAAAAAATGATAGTTTCAAGCTTTTCTCTCACTCTTGCGTTTTTATAAAATATCTCTTTGACGGGATAGCCCTGTATTGAAGATGTTTTGTCATAAGCAGAGATAAACCCTCTGGAAAAAGGTTTCAGTAAAGAATTCAACCTGCCGGTGACTGCGTTTTGTTCGTGAATAAATAGTGGTAAACGCAGACTCAAAGATGCAAAAGATGCAGGGGCTGCTGAAAATCCGCCCACACTGTAAACCGCATCAATTTTGTGTGTTTTTAAAATTTTTCTGGCCTCTAAAAAAGCTTTAAAAATTTTAAAAAGAGCTTTAAATTTGCCTAAACCGCTTTGATTGACAACACCTGTTGTCTCTAAAAAATAGACTGATTTAAAAAGGGAATCATGTTCAAAATATTTTTTATCCTGCCCTTTTGTAGAACCGATAAAAATGGCCTCATGTCCTTCTTTTTTTGCCGCTTCAACAAGTGCTGCCGCTATCATAAGATGCCCGCCTGTTCCACCGCCTGTTATACAAATCTTCATACCCGCAAAACCCCTAATCCAATTTGGCTTTTTTCGATGCCATAAGTACCATTCCCACAGCAACGGCTGCACCGAGCATTGCCGAACCGCCATAACTTAAAAATGGTACTGAAATACCTTTAATAGGTGTTATACCGCTGATTCCATATGCGTTTACCAAAAAAGAAAATGAGAGCATAAGCCCGACACCCAGACTAAAAAGATAGACACTGGTGTTTTTTGTTCTGTTTGCTACTTTAAAAATACGCTGAAGCATCCACATAAAAATAAAAACTACAAACGTAACACCCACAAATCCAAATTCTTCGGCAAGTCCCGCTATAACAAAGTCGGTATGAACCTCACTTAAAAAGCCGAGTTTAAAGGTTCCTCCGCCAAGCCCAACACCAAAAATGCCGCCGTTGTGAATTGCGTTTAAAGAGTGTCCAATCTGGTAAGGTTCAACTTCCGTAGGCACTCTTAACTGTTCGGCAACAGCGGCCGGAAAAAGATCTAAAACGCTGTTTTGCGCAAGTGCCCACCAAGATTTAATACGTAAAATTCTATGCTCTGCTGTAAAAATGAAAAAGAAAAAGAACATGACAACTACACTTAAAATACTAAAAAAGAAGCGAAAACTGCTTCCGGCAAAAATCAGCATAAAAAGCATAGTCGAGCCTAAAACGACAACCTGTCCCAAGTCATTTTGCACAAACGCAATAATAAACATTGCCCCTATGAAAACAAGAGCATACGGCGCAAAACGTTTTAACTCTCCAAAAAGTCCTATATCATCGTGGTGTCCGAGTTTTCTGGAGAAACTCCATGCTAAAAAATAGATAAATCCTACTTTAAAAAATTCAACAGGCGCCAAAGAAAAACCAAACAGCTTAATCCATCTTTTTGCTCCACCGACGGCTGTTACTAAAAAACTAGGCAAGAATGGCATTGCAATCATAAGAATTGCAGAGACAATAAAAAGCGTTAATCCAATGCGTTTGAGCCATATATTTGGGTTTAAAAGGGAAAGTCCCCAAATAATAAAAATACTTAAAATTCCAAACGCAAGCTGTCTCACAACAAAGTGAAATTCACTCACGCCAAAAAGAATAGTCGTATATGCAGATAAAGTATAAGACAACACAATGCTAATGCCGATTAATGCACAAGCCAATGTAAACAGTTTTCTATCTGCGCCCACACTTGCCCCTTATTTAATTTTGTTGATTTTCAAAACAAATTCAACTTCAGGCTTTGAAAGATTGAGTTCTTTTGAGATGGTATCCATTGAGACACCCTGCTTAAAAAGTGAAATGATTTTTGCATCATCATTTGCATGAACGTACGATGGCATAGAAATCTGTTTGACTCCGCTTTCCAAAGATGCAAGTCTAGCATCTATCTGCTCATCTAAAGCATTGAGTCCCGCATGGAGCTCTTGTACATTTACGGAGAGTGGTCTTATTAAGTCGTAAACGCTTCGCTCAATTTCTTGATAAATCTCTTCATCACTCATTCTTGGAACATCATTCTGCAAACTTTTTTGAATCTCTGAGAGCTCTTTTTTCAGATAATAAATTTCCCTGTTTAACTCTTCTACAACACTAGCAACAGAACGAATATTTCTTTCGCTGTATGCTTCTTTATTGAACATATAATAAGTAAGATAAGCAAGTGCCACAATTAAAACCAAAACAATATAGACGAGGTTGGCTGTTATGAAATCAATATTCACTGTTTTTTCTCTTTTGCTTCACGAATAAGTACTCTCTCTCTGGCTGTCATATAGGCGTTCCACTCTTTCTCGTCTCTCTCATGCATCTTCACAATCTCGGCAAGTGCTTTTGTCTTTGCAACAAAGAAAACACCAACATCGCGCTTTGGATGCACAGGCATTTCTATACGCCCGTAGTATTGTGTTCCCTCTTGCAATACATCTTCCCCAAAATGAAAATGCTCAAAACCAATGGAGTCAATCTCCGCTCTATCCATAAGTGAAACTCTTTTAGGCTGTTCATTTTTTAGAAACATCTCCAAAGCGTCTATTTTGTTATGCAACTCTACAACAAGCTGCAGTAAAATTGGATCACTATCAGAGGTATCACCTCTGGCTTTAGCAAGCTTAAGCCATTGCGTAATGGCGTTTTCATCAGACTCTGCAAGTTGATGGTATTCTCTTATAAAAGCTTCTTCATCCACCGATTTTTCACTAAAAGAGATGCTGATAGGTGCGGGAACTAAACGGACTTCCATTAAAAAACCTTATCTAAAATAATCAGAGCTAAAAACGCAACGCCGAGATAACCGTTGACTGTAAAAAATGCACGGTCAATCTGCGTGAAATCACGACGCACAAGAATCTGCTCATAGGCTAAAACAAAACCGCTTCCAATGGCAGCAATAAAGGCAAAAAAGCCAAGTCCCGCCGCCCATGCAAAAAGAATCCAAAAAACAACACTCATCATATGAAAAAGTGCAGAGATAAAGAGTGTGGCTTCAGGACCATAATGTGCAGGAATGGAATAAAGACTGTTTTCTTTGTCAAAATCTATGTCCTGAAGTGAGTAGAGCAAATCAAAACCTGCCACCCAAAACATTACACCCAAACTCAAAAGAACTGACCACAGAGGGATACTCTCGCTAATAGCAACAACTCCGGCAATAGGAGCAAGTCCAAGAGATATGCCTAGAACTATATGCGCCAACGAAGAAAAACGTTTGAAAAATGAGTAGCCGCCAAGCACTAGCAGAATAGGAAAACTCAGCCAAAACGCTAAAGGGTTGAACAAGTAGGCAATAAGGACAAAAGCTAAAGCGTTCAGAGCAATAAAAACAAGCATACTCGTGTCGCTGATTCTGCCATCCACACTCGGTCTCTCAAGTGTACGCGGGTTCTGCGAATCTATCTCCTTATCTGCAAATCTATTCACGCCCATAGCGAAGTTTCTAGCACTGATAGCTGCCAATACACCAAGAAATAACATCCAAAATCCGAACCAGCCATCTGCCGCAACAATCATTGCTATAAAAATGAACGGAAGAGAAAAAATAGAGTGTTCGAACATCACAAGTTCATTAAAATCTTTTAATTTGTTAATAAATTTTTGCAAATTTTACCTCTCTTGCATAATAAAAGCCTATTCTATCCAAAGTTGTTTTAAAGTGCTATAATTTCAGGATGATGACACAGATAAAACAACTAGCCATTATCGGGCCGACGGCATCTGGAAAGAGTGATTTGGCAATTAAAATTGCAAAAAAAATAGATGCGTATATTCTGTCCATTGACTCTTTGAGTATCTATAAAGAGATAGACATAGTTTCTGCAAAACCATCAAAAGAAGAACTTGAAAGTGTCAAACATTTTGGCATCAATGTTCTCTATCCAAACGAATATTTCAGTGTCGATATTTTTATAACTCTCTACAAAGAAGTAGTTGAAGCATGTCAAAAAAATGGCAAAAATCTTATTATTGTCGGCGGAACTTCTTTTTATTTAAAGTCTCTGCTTCAAGGACTTTCCGACATTCCGAAAATAGATGAAAATGTGAAAAAAAGAGTCGCTAAACGTCTTGAAAACCTGCATGACTCATATGAACTTTTAAATGCTCTTGACCCGCTTTATATGAAAAACATCAACAAAAACGACAGTTACCGCATAGAAAAAGCACTTCTGATTTACGAAGCTTCGCATAAAACACCAACACAGTGGTTTTTAGAAAATCCTCCTAAACCTGTCATCGAAGATTTGCCCATTTTCAACATTGAAGTTGAACGCGATATTTTAAGAGAACGCAT
>Ga0180732_1000734_pt1 | contig 24838 bp, 18 predicted proteins | sample KR11_01MetaG_FD_148674 | JGI IMG/M metagenome (GOLD analysis project Ga0180732, IMG submission 148674) | Groundwater microbial communities from the Olkiluoto Island deep subsurface site, Finland - KR11_0.1 MetaG | ecosystem: Environmental > Aquatic > Deep subsurface > Groundwater | place... | reverse complement strand
CATCCCTGTAATGTTTTTTAGATGTCCACACCTTAACAGTCAGCAGAGCATTTTTATCTCTCACAATGTCTTTATCTGCTTGCTGAACTTTCGGCTTGAGTACATATTCGACCTCTGCCTTGATCCAAACATGATAACGAGTATTATCTACCACGCCATGGTCTTTCTGTTCTAAAATAGTTACAGCCCCCTCCGCAGCAGCCGTTATCTCATCTGATTTTAAAACAAAATCCTCTACCCTTGTCTTTGATTGAATATATGTCTTGGCCATTTCAACTGCCTGTCTTTTGGCATTGGCAAAGGCTACCTTCCGTACCGCGTTAAGCGTCATATCTTCTGAAAGATAAGCAAAGCCGTCCACAGACTGAATGCAGGAGCGCTTTTCTTTGTCAGGAGTTATCTGGGTTGGCTGTCCATTCTGGCTGCCGGCTGTCTGGGGAATAACTAACATTAAATTAAATGCCAAAAATGCCAGCCAGATTCGACTATTAATTAAGACTGATTTATAATTCCCCATAATAACCTCCTGTTTAATATTATTTCTTCTCAACTTAACGGCGCTATATATTCTGTTAATGAGTATTTTGAGGATAGCGCTAAAGCTTCACTGCGTGCCAAAATTTGAGCCTGACACCGAGATTGGGCAAAAGGGGGTGTTTTTCAAAGGTCTCATTTCTTCTCAACTTAACGGCGCTATATATTCTGTTAATCTGCTTGATGTCTTCCGCAAATTATAGCTCAGCAAACGCGCAATGCCCTTTAGAAGTTTTATACCTATTTTTGAATGCCTTTCTAAAATCATATCAAAAGCGCTTTTCGATAATATATACAATGTGGTTTTTTCCTTAGCCCTGGCAGTAGCTGAACGCGGATAGTCGTCTATAACAGACATCTCACCGATTGACTGTCCCCTGTATAATGTCGCAATAAGAACTTCGCTGCCTGATTTTGATTTTTTGATAACTTCCAGTGCGCCTTCAACGATAAAACATATATAGTTGCCCTTATCAGATTCGTTGAAGAGAATTTCTCCATCATCCAGCTCAACAATATTCATATGTTTTGCAACGACTCTTAATTCTTCTCCATTTATTCTATCAAAAATAGGAACATTCACAAAAAAATCTATAATAGCTTTTGACATGCTTTCTTCCACCATATCTTTAACCCCACAGCTACACAGCCTCCATAGTTGACGGCGGCTTTTTAGTAATATTATAAGTTGTGCTGACAACGCCCTGGACTTCTTTTGTAATGCGGTCGGCAAGATAAAACAGGGTTTCATAATCAATTCTCATTGGTGTCGCTGTACGCGCATCAGTGCTTTCCCAGCTTCTTATTTCAATCTGCCTTCCGAATTCTCTCATGTTGTTTCGCATACCAGTCGCTCGATCCCTGTGCAAAATAGCCATATTCTGAAATGAGTCCACATTTCCAAGCACCTCTTCCATAATAACAGTCGCATGCCTAACGATCTCGATATCTTCAGGCGTAACAGCGCCAATAACCCTTGCAGCAAGCGCAGGCCCTGGAAAAGGTTGTCTGTTAAAAATTATTTCAGGAAGTCCGAGTCCTTCAGCTACTTTTCTTACACCATCTTTGCGAAGTTGTAATAATGGCTCAATTATTTTGTACCCGAATGCTTCCTGAGGATCAATACCCAATTGCTCAAAAACATTATGCTGCCTCTTGATACCCGCAACCGTCTCATCAACATCAGTTAATATAGTCCCCTGAAGAAGATACTTTGCCCCGCTGTTTTTAACAAGTCTCCCAAAAACATTTTTATAAAATGTTTGAGTAATTGCTTCTCTTTTTTTCTCTGGATCATCTATATCTCTCAATGCTGCGAAAAATTCCTCCCTTGCATCAATTATCTCTACATAAACGCCCATTTTATTAAAAATAGAAACTACTTCTTGAGGCTCATCCTTTCTCATCAAGCCATTATCTATAAAATAAGTTTTCAGCTTTTTATCCAGAGCCTTATGGCCAAGCAGTGTAACAGTTGAAGAATCAACACCGCCTGACAGAGCATTAATCGCTGTATCATCCCCCACGGCTTCAGATATCTCTGTTGTCTTATCTTTAATAAACTTTTCAACATCCAGTTCATTTGCTGTTATTTCAACGATAGGCACTATTTTTCCTCCCTATTCCTTACCGAGGATCTCTTTTATTTTTATAGACAGTTCACTCGCGCCAAATGGTTTCTGTATGAAGCCATCACAGCCACGGCTCAATATCTCATTCGCCCGGCCGTCTATACTGTACCCGCTTGAAAGGAGAACCTTTACTTTCGGATTGATCTCCTTTATGATGTCAAAAACCTCTCCTCCCCCCATAGTGGGCATAATCATGTCCAATAATACCATGTCGATCTCATCCCGATTTTTACTGAAAACTTCAACAGCTTCCTTTCCACCACCGGCTATTATAACTCTATAACCCATTGCTTCCAACAATTCCTGGTTTACTTCAAGAATAACTTTTTCATCATCCACCAGAAAGATGGTGCCGGTCCCTTTAATGATTTCTGCAGAAGCTATACCGACTTTTCGGGCCTCTTTTTCAGATGCAGGGATATAAATTCTGAAAGTTGCCCCTTTTCCTTTCTTAGATTCAACATCAATATATCCACCACAACCTTTTATTATACCATAGGAAGAGGACAGACCAAGCCCGGTACCTTGCCCCGGCTCTTTGGTCGTAAAAAAAGGTTCAAATATGCGTTCAGATGTTTTTTTGTCCATACCAATGCCCGTGTCTGTGACACTCAGCTCAACGTATTTGCCGGGCTTTGGATCATATAACTTTTCCTTCATGTCTTCGCTTGTTACATTTGCAGTTTTTATAATAAGATCTCCTCTATCAGACATTGCATCTGCAGCATTTATAAAAAGATTAAGCAAAACCTGCTCAATCTGTCCAGGATCCACCTCTATTGCCGATAAGTTGTTAGCGAGTTTTTTATGAATCGCAATTTCCTTTCTGGTTCGAGAAAAAGTGCTGGAAATTTCCCCTATTAAGTGGTTAAGGTCAATGGGTCTTACCTCATATCTAGATTCTCTCACATATCCAAGCAGGTGGGAAGTTAGACGGGCAGCTCTAACAATCTGTTTTTCAATATTATCCAATCTTTCATAAAAGGGATGCTTGGAGTCAATATCTATTTGCATTAAGGAAATATTCCCCTGGATACCCATAAGAAGGTTGTTAAAGTCATGAGCAATGCCGCTGGCCATTTCTCCTATTGCACTTAGTTTTTCCGTTCGAATAATATTGGCCTGAGCTTCTTTAAGGTCTTGAAGGCTTTGGTCTAACTCTCCTATAAGTCTGATGTTCTCCAGGGTAATAGCAATTTGATTGGCAATAGCGGATAATAGAAACAGATCTTTTTCTGAAAAGCCTTTACCTTGCTTTTTATTTATAACCTCGATAGCTCCAACGCTCTGCCCTTCGATTCTGACAGGAACGCAGGCCACATGTTTTATATTTTCCCCTAAAAAATTATATACTTCCCTGGAAAATCTTTTGTCGGAACTAAGGTCATCTACTAAAAATATTTCATTATGCTTTATAACCCATCCCGCGATATTTTCTGTTGACACATGCATTTGAGAAATTTCTTCATGATCCGTATAAAAGTTTACTATTAATTTATCCGTTTTTCCATCACAAAGATAAAGAGCGCTTGCCTTTGAATTAACTATTGTATTGCAGAGAACCATTACATTAGATAGAAGATCATAAACGTTGAGAGCTGAGTTTATAATGGAAGGGATTTCAATGAGAGCAAATTCAGAAAGGGATGACCCAATATGCTTACTTCTATCTTCTCTCTGTTTTTTTAATGCCTCTTCTATTTGCTCTGGTGTAACAGCTCCCATTTCTATAAGTATTTTGCCTATTCTGTAGTCTTTCCATTTTGTTTTGGCCATACTTAGGCTTAAAAATATCGACGGCAAGATCCTCGGCGATCCAAACTTAAATTCGCCCAATTCTCTCTGCCTTTTTAAAGCTTCATCTATCTGCTCCTCTTTTGCGTAGCCAAGTTTTACAAGGAACTTCCCCAGTGGTATCATAATTTCTTCTCCAAAATTTCCCTTAATTTTCCTGATAACTCATTTATGCTGAAAGGCTTCCGGATAAACCCGTTGCAGCCACGCTGTAATATATCGGCCGCCTGACCGTCTATACTGTGAGACCTTTGCAGAACGCGACATTTTTTTGTCAGGCAAGGAAGGCAAAAATTTTAACCGGAGGAATACATTGAGTATTTCGAGGATTAAAATTTGAAGCCTGACGCCGCATCACGGAAAAATGGCAGTTATTCAAAGGTCTCACTGTTTCGGTTCCCTATACGACCATTTTAGGAAGATTGACACTTTTTTAAACAATTTTCTCTGACGCGGGCAAATAGATGCTCAAAGTTGTTCCGTGTCCCTTACTGGAACTAACATCAATGTATCCATCATGCGCCTTTATGATGCCGTAAGTAGAAGCCAACCCAAGACCAGTACCCCGCCGCCCCATCTCTTTTGTGGTAAAGAATGGATCAAATATGCGTTCCTGAGTCTTTTTGTCCATACCTATGCCTGTATCGGTTACGGTTAACAAAACATACTTGCCGGGCTTTTGGACATATAACTTTCGTCCCATTTCAATGTGGTTTGTATTAAAGGTCTTTATTATAAAATCGCCTCCTTCAGGCATAGCGTCTCCTGCATTAACACACAGATTCCGCAGAATCTGTTCAAACTGATTTCCATCTGCCTCAACCGGCAGCAAATCAGGAGATAACTCCAGTTTAATCGAGATATCTTTTCTGGTTCTTCCGAAAATCTCAGCAGAATTTTTCACCAGACAGTTAAGGTTAATAGGTTTGAGTTCATATTTCTCGTTCCTTGCATATTCAAGAAGCTGTAAAGTCAGTTTGGACCCACTTTCAACCTGTTCTTCAATGGTTTTGAGCTTTTTATAATTCGCATCACCGGGATCAGTATGCAATAACATTAAGGAAGTATTGCCAAGTATAGTCATGAGCATATTGTTGAAATCATGTGCTATTCCTCTAGCCAGAGTCCCTATGGATTCCATTTTCAACGCATGACCAAGCTGTCTTTCAAGCTGTTTGCGTTCAGTAACATTATTGCCAACGCATAGGATTTCAACTATATTTCCATTTTTATCTCTAATGGCTTTATTGGTCCATGAAATCCAGACACATTCACCATTTTTACGCATGTTCTCATTCTCGTTTGCAGCATATTTTGCAGGATTAAGCCCTATATCCTTAATCATTGCTGCAAGGTCGCGGCCGGCTCTATCTTTTTCCGGTACTATAGTGCCGACAACGTTCTTGCCGATAATCTCATCCTCTGTGTAACCAAAAAAACTCTGGGCAAATTCATTAAAAAAGGTAATTTTGCCCTCGATATTTCTCCTCAAAATTATGCTGTTTGCATTCTGGACAAGCTCTCGGTATCTTGCCTCGCTCTGTCGCAAAGCCTCCGCTGCCTGCTTGCTTTCAGTAATGTCTCTTATATGTTCAACAACTCCATCCACCTGTCCATCAAAGTTCTTTAAGGGGTAAGTAGATATATTCAACCACATGGCTGGATCTTCAATGCTCGGGAAAGGGATAATATTACTATGCGTTTTGCCATCTTCCAATGTTTTAACAGCGGGACACAAGTGGCATGGAGAATGTCGTCCCTTAAAGATTTCATAGCATTTTTTTACACCTATTATAGTATTATCCAGATATAAATTTTGTACCCATGAATTAACGCTCATAATATTAAGTTCAGAGTCAAGAACACTTATTCCATCCTGTATTGCATTAAAGATACTCTGAAGAAATCGTTCATTCTTTTTTAGCGCAGCTTCCGCTTTCTTGCGATCAACGTATTCTTTCTCTATTTCTTTTATTCTTTGTTCGAGTTCTTCGTAACTTGGTTTGTCAGCCACTATAAATATTCCTTCATTTCAGCATGATGAGACCTTTGTAAAACGTCCCCTTTTGCCCAATTTCGGCGTCAGACTCAAATTTTAAGCCTCGAAATACTCAATGTATTCCTGCATTTAAAATTTTCGCCTTCCTTGAACTTGAACAAAATTGAACATTTTTCAAAGGTCTCATGATAAGGCAAAAAACACTTTATATACACGTAATGTTGAATTATCAGCTAAATTATTGTATCAGACACTTAGACGCTAAAGGCTCAATAATTTAGTTGGCGGAAGTGCATGGGAATCGAACCCACCCGGAACGGTTTTAGCGCCCCACACCGGATTTGAAGTCCGGGAGCCCCACCAGTGAGCTGCGCACTTCCGTTATTTATATTATATAATATATAAGCCCTTTATTTTCAACTAATATTAAAAAAGATTGTAACTACTCAGGTTCACGGTTCAAGGTTCAAGGTTCACGGTTCAGGGGTTAAAAAGTTGATTGGCTCGAAAAGTGTACCGTCTGACAAAGAAGCCGAGATTTGCGAAGGCCTACTGGCTTATGAAGAGATCAAGGCAACCAACCGTGAACCGTGAACCGTGAACCCAACAACCTGAGTAGTTACAAAAGATTAAGGTTAAAAATGATAAATAGAAATAGACTTCTAAAAACATTCACTCATCTGGTAGAAATTGACAGCGTTTCAAAAGAGGAAGGCCCAATTTGCCTCGAATTAAGGGGAATATTTGAGTCCATGGGCGCAGAAACTTTTGTGGACACGGCTGGTGAAAAAACAGGAAGCAATACTGGGAATCTTATCGCCAGATTCAAGGGAAATACAAAAAGCCCTCCACTGCTCCTAAATGCGCACATGGATACAGTAAATCCCGGGAAAGGAATATCTGTTATATTCAAAGATGGGACTTTTACAAGCGACGGGACAACAATTCTCGGCGCAGATGATAAAAGTGCTATCGCGATCATTATCGAAACCATAAGAATTTTACAGGAAAATAATCTTGAATACGGCCCCATAGAAATTGTACTTACGATCTGCGAGGAAATAGGTCTTTTAGGCGCCAAGCATCTTGATTACAGCCTTATTACAGCGGATTATGGTTATGCTCTGGATGCCACAGACACCGAAGGCATAGTTACTCGTGCACCTGCTGCAAACCGTATTGGATTTAAAGTGCATGGCAAAGATGCACATGCAGGTGCAGCGCCTGAAAAAGGGATAAATGCTATCTGGCTCGCAAGTAAAGCCATAGCAGCTCTTGACATCGGCAGAATCGATCATGAAACAACATGTAATATCGGTATAATAGAGGGCGGGATGGCCACAAATATAGTGCCCAATATGGTTTTAGTTAAAGGTGAGGCAAGAAGCCATGATAAAGCAAAGCTAAGTAAGATAACTGATAAAATGGTATCATCTTTCAAAAATGTCATTGATAATTACAAAAAGTCTGCTCCATATGATGAACTCCCTTGTCTTGAAATCTTTATTGAAAATGACTTTTCTTTGACTAACATTCCTGATGATAACTCTGTTGTAAGTCTTGCATGTAAAGCCGCTGAAAATATCGGAAGAAACTTAGTTTCCAAGACAAGTGGCGGAGGCTCGGACGCCAATATTTTCTTTGAAAAAGGCATTACCGTCGGCGTTCTCGGAACCGGAATGAAGGATATGCATACTGTGCGGGAATCAGTAAAGCTTGATGATATGGTTCGTACAGTCGAGCTATTACTTGAGATAACCAGGATTCATTCAATTGAAGACCAAAAGAATTGAAGATTGTATATTGAAAATTGAAGACCAAAAGAATTGAAGATTGTATATTGAAAATTGAATATTGAAGGAATTCTGCCAATTTTAATCCACAGATTACACAGATTACACAGTTTTTTCTGCCTGGACGTGTCAGCACGCAAACAGGCGTGAGTTATTGGGTTAAATTCCCCGAAGCAGACTTCGGAGTAGTTCATTTAAAATGATAGAGCGACCCGCCCGCCTCGCCTGAAGGCGAAGCCGATGGCGGGCAGGAGCGATTCCACAAATATTCAATATTCAATATACAATATTCAATCGTCAATATTCAATATACAATATTCAATCGTCAATCTTCAATTTGGTTCTAGCTTAAGGATAAAGATTAAAGATGTGAAACTTGAGGAAATTATAATATGATAGCTTATTTTGATTGTTTCTGCGGCATAAGCGGCGACATGACACTGGGAGCCTTTATAGATATTGGAGTGCCTTTAAGCTGGTTGAAGGATTCTCTTACAAAAATACCCTTAAAAGATTTTGATTTATCTGCTGAATCAATTTCCCGTAGCGGGATTAAAGCTCAACGTGTTCATGTCATTACAAAAAATACTTCAAGATCCAGACATTATGCTGAAATTAAAGATCTTGTCAAAAACAGCCCTCTGCCTAAAAAAGTAAAGGAAAAGAGCCTTGAAATTTTTGAAAGGCTCGCAATTGCCGAAGCTGAAATCCACGGACAGCCTAAAGAAAAAGTTCATTTTCACGAACTGGGGGGCATTGATGCTATTGTAGATATTGTAGGCACGGCTCTCTGCCTTGAATATCTAAGCATTGAAAAGGTTGTTGCCTCGAAGATACCGTTAGGGAATGGGTTTGTTTCCTGCCGCCACGGAACGCTGCCTGTCCCTGCTCCTGCAACGCTTTCAATTCTAAAGGGAACACCGGTATATGGAACTGAAATCCCGTATGAGCTGGTTACTCCAACCGGCGCTGCGATTATTACCTCTCTTGCGGATTCGTTTGGAAATATTCCGGATATGATAGTTGAGAAAACAGGATATGGTGCAGGAAAACGCGAACTTAAAACCATACCTAATCTTTTGCGGATTATTATTGGGAGATCTGCAAATCATATGTCAGACTATCAAAAAGACAGGATTTCAGTAGTTGAAACCTGTATTGATGATATGAATCCTGAGTTTTTTGGTTTTGTGATGGATCGCCTGTTCGAGGAAGGAGCTTTGGATGTTTACTTAATCCCTGTGGTTATGAAAAAAAACAGACCGGGCACAATGATGCAGGTCCTGTGTATGGAAGATAGAAAAAAAAGTATAATAAATCGTATTTTATCTGAAACTACATCATTAGGTGTAAGATATTATGATGTTCAACGAACTAAGCTTGTTCGGGAAAATATTACTATAAAAACAAGTTATGGTAATATCCAGGTAAAAAGTGTAAAAGATCCAAGCGGGTCTGTGCGGCTTGTTCCTGAATATGAAGTTTGTAAAAAAATAGCTCTTGAGAAAAAGATCCCGTTAAAAACCGTATATGACACGATAATTAAAGAAACCGCTGCAATCTAAACAACTTGACAAAAGCTTTGCCTGCTTATAGAAACGGTGCATGACTTTTAGAGAGAAATCGGTCATGGTGCTTGCAACCGGTTGTTTTGCCGGGTACATTCCTTTTGCGCCTGGCACGTTTGGATCCATCGTGGGACTTCCTTTTTGCTTTCTTTTATCTAAAACCAAATTGTCGGTTGCTATTCTCTTTATTTTAATATTTATTTTTTTTGCCATATGGATATCCAACATGGCTGAAAAAATATTAAAACAAAACGATCCGGGATGTATTGTAATTGATGAAATAGCAGGTATTATGGTAACATTTCTTAGTCTGCCTTTTAACACAATTACAGTAATAGCCGGTTTTTTGATATTCAGGTTTTTTGATATTTTAAAACCTTTTCCTATTCGGCCTATAGAAAGGAAACTTGCCGGAGGCACGGGCATTGTTATGGATGATCTGTTGGCAGGTGTTTACAGTAATATTGCGCTGAGACTTTTAGTTATAACTACAGGAACAAATTAACTTGAAACAAAAAAATTCATCGAAAAAGGAAATCGCTCCACCCAAAAGCCGTCTTAGAGAAAACGTAGAAGCATTAATTCTGGCGATTCTACTCGCCTTATTCATAAGAACTTTTATAGTTCAGGCCTTTAAAATTCCTTCCGGCTCAATGAAACAGACTCTTCAGATTGGAGATCATATCCTGGTAAACAAATTTATTTACGGAGTTAAACTTCCTTATTTTAACACAACAATCATTCCATATAAAAAACCACAAAGAGAAGACATTATTGTTTTTAAATTCCGGCAGGAGCCTGAAAAAGATTTTATAAAGAGAACGATAGGTGTCCCAGGAGATGTTATTGAAATCCTAAACAAAGAAGTCTATGTAAACAAAAAACGCATGGAACAAGACTATGCTGTTTATACAGATCTTCATATAATTCCAAAAGCCATGCAGCCAAGAGATAATTTCGGACCGGTCACAGTGCCTGAAGATTCGATTTTTGTAATGGGAGACAACCGGGATCACAGCTATGACAGCAGGTTCTGGGGTTTTGTGGATATGAAAGATGTTAAGGGAAAAGCTATTATAATCTATTGGTCCTGGGATAACGATAATTTCGGGGTCAGGTGGGGCAGAATCGGGAAAATTTTAAAATAAAACAGGCGAATCATGCAGTTTACAAAAAAAGATATTCTGGACATGGAGTCCCTTTCTGTTGAAGAAATTAACTTGATTCTGGATACAGCCGACAGAATGAAGGAAATTTCGATAAGACCAATTAAAAAGGTTCCGACTTTAAGGGGTAAAACAGTAATTTTATTCTTTTATGAGCCCAGTACACGGACACGCATATCTTTTGATATTGCCGCAAAGAGGCTAAGTGCCGACAGCCTGTCAATATCTAAGGCCTCAAGCAGCATTGTAAAAGGGGAAACCCTTGCGGACACAGCAAGGAATCTTGAAGCCATGAAGCCTGATATCATTGTATTGCGGCATTCATCTGCAGGCACTCCTCACATGCTTGCACGTCTGGTTAAATCCTCTGTTATCAATGCCGGAGATGGCATGCATGCACATCCAACACAGGCGCTCCTTGATCTGATGACGGTCAGAGAAAAGAAGGGAAAAATTTCAGGGCTGCATATATCAATAATTGGAGATATATCACACAGCAGGGTGGCAAGATCAAATATTATCGGCTTTACAAAAATGGGAGCCAAAGTTCTACTCGCAGGTCCTCCGACAATGATTCCGAAAGATGTAGAATCTCTTGGCGCATCAGTTACTTATAATGTGGACAAAGCTATATGCGATGCCGATGTTATAATGATGCTGAGAATACAAAAGGAACGACAAAAAAGCTTTTTATTCTCTACCGAACGTGAATACTCAAAAGTATATGGACTTACAAAAGAAAGGGCGAAAAACGCTCGAAGCGATGTACTGATAATGCACCCTGGACCTGTCAACCGGGGAGTTGAAATAGCTTATGAAGTTGTGGATGGTCCACATTCAATAATTCTTGATCAGGTAACAAATGGTGTTGCCGTCCGCATGGCCCTTTTATATCTGGTATCAGGAGGTGTACGAAATGCTGATGCTGATTAAAAACGGAAGGGTCATCGATCCTGGAAACTTGGACGGAATTGTGGACATTCTCATTAAAGATGGAAAAATAGCTGAAATAAAAGAGCAGGGGTCAGGGGTCAGAGGTCAGGGGTCAGAGGTCGGAGGTCAGAGGTCAGAAGTCAGAGTTATTGATGCTTCCGGCAAAATAGTTACTCCAGGCCTTATCGACATGCACGTTCATCTACGTGAGCCGGGCCATGAATATAAAGAAACAATAGAATCAGGATGTCTTTCCGCCGCATATGGTGGTTTTACAGCGATCTGCCCAATGCCGAACACAACCCCTGTTAACGATAACGGACAGGTAACCGAATATATATTAAAAAAAGCAGGCATTGCAGACATGGTAAGGGTTTATCCCGTTGGTGCAATAAGTAAGGGCTTAAATGGAAAATCTCTTTGTGAATATGCAGAGTTAAAAGAAGCTGGAGCAATAGCTCTTTCTGATGACGGCAATCCTGTAAGCGACAGCCAGCTCATGCGAAGAGCTATGGAATACGCAAAGGGATTCGATCTGCCTATCATTTCTCACTGCGAGGACCTCAACCTTGCTGCGAACGGGGTAGTTAACGAAGGGGCTGTCGCAACAAGAATGGGACTGGCCGGAATACCCAATGCTGCTGAAAGTATAATGGTTATGCGAGATATAGCCATTTGCGAACTAACAGGAAGCCGCCTGCACATTGCCCATGTCAGCACAAAAGAATCAGTACAAGCGATAAGAAATGCAAAGAAAAGAGGAGTAAAGGTAACTGCTGAAACCGCCCCACATTATTTTACACTGACCGAAGAAGCCATAAAAGGGTATAATACTAATGCAAAGATGAATCCTCCTCTACGCTCCAGCCAGGATAGAGAAGCCGTTCTGGAAGGGCTTGCTGATGGAACAATTGACGTTATAGCAACTGATCACGCACCTCATTCTTACATTGAAAAAGAGGTGGAGTTTGACCAGGCAGCTAATGGTATTATTGGACTTGAAACCTCTGTTTCTCTATCCTTGAAACTGGTTCAGAATAGTGTAATATCGCTAACAGATCTTGTCGAAAAAATGTCAACAAATCCGGCAAAAATTCTCGGCCTTAACATTGGAATATCAGTCGGAGCACCTGCTGATATTACTATAATTGACCCGGACTTTTCATATAAAATTGATTCAGACAGCTTCCAGTCACTTAGCCGGAACACTCCTTTCAACGGCTGGGATATGAAAGGCAAAGCAATTCTAACCATGGTCGGCGGAAAGATCTTGTTTGATGAAATGCAACCCTGAACCTTGAACCTTGAACCCTGAACCCACAGAACCTATGTCAAACAAAACTCAAAATATACTGGTTGTTGATGATGAACTTAGCATGCGCGAATTCCTGGAACTTATGCTAACCAGAGAAGGTTATAATGTTTCATGCGCTGAAAACGGGAAAAAAGCTATCTCGATGATTAATAAAAAATATTTTGACCTTCTGCTTTGCGATATCAGGATAGGCGATATTAGTGGAATAGATGTGCTAAGAGCAGCGAAAAAGCAAAATCCTCATACCGTTGTAATTATGATTTCCGCCTATGCTTCAGCAGAAACCGCTGTTGAAGCCATGAATGAAGGGGCTTATGACTATGTCCCTAAGCCCTTTGACAATGAAGAGCTTAAACAAACCATAAAAAAGGCTCTTGATCTTAAAACAATAGAACATGAAAAGGAAATCCTTGACAGCGAACTAAAGAAAACCATCCATTTTGGCATGATAGTGGGCAGCAGCCCCAGGATGCTGCATATCTATGATATGGTAATGCAGGTTGCCAAAACCACGACAAACATTCTTATTTCAGGTGAAAGCGGAACCGGCAAGGAATTAATTGCGCGCGCAATACATGAGCAGAGTGACCGCTGCGACAAGCCCTTTGTTGTTATAAACTGTGGAGGTATTCCTGAAACTTTAATGGAAAGCGAGCTTTTTGGTCATAAGAAAGGATCATTCACAGGAGCAACTCGGGATAAAAAGGGGCTTTTTAAGATTGCCGACAAAGGCACTATTTTCCTGGATGAAATCGGGGAATTCAGTCCTCCTATACAGGTTCAGCTACTTAGGGTTGTTCAGGAAAGGGTGTTTAAGGAGGTTGGGGGCAACGAGGACATATCAGTAGATATAAGGATAATTTCAGCCACCAACAAGAAACTTGAGGAAGAGGTTATTGCCAAAAATTTCAGGGAAGACTTATTTTATCGTCTGAATGTAATAGAAATTAAAATGCCGCCGCTCCGGGAAAGAAAGAGCGACCTTCGCGCTCTTGCCCAGCATTTCCTTGAAAAATATTCAAAAGAAATGGGCAAAGAAATTACCAAGATATCTTCTTATGCTATTGACTTACTGCAAAAATATGACTTCCCGGGAAATATCCGTGAGCTTGAAAACCTGCTCGAACGAAGTGTAGCCCTCTCAAACACAAACATTATCCTGCCTGAAAGCCTTGCTCTTTCCATTCATAAACGAAGATGGGTTGAAGGAATAAAAGACAAGCGCTTTGATCTGGATGAAGTTCCAAATGGTGTCTCTCTGGATGCCATACTTGAAGAAATCGAGAAAGCCTATGTTGAGAAAGCTCTTGATTGCAGCAATGGCAACAAAAACAAAACAGCGGAGCTTCTTGGCCTTAGCCTGCGCTCTTTAAGATACCGTATTGAAAAGCTTGAAATTGAAAAGTAAAAACAGTCCTGTGACAATTTTTGTAAAAACCATACAATTTTTGCATACTAATCACTATCTACTTTTCAGCAAACCTTAAACTTTTTTTGCTTCATAAATAATTTTTCAGACAAACATAATAGTTATAAGTTTTTGAATTTGTTTAAAATTATGAAACACGCCTCTGAATATTTTATTAAAAAATATTTTTGGCATATTCCATGCTTGGTAAAGAAAGCAAAAAGTAAATATGGATATTGTAAGATTATAAACCAACAAACTTAATAATCTTACTCTGAGAAACAAAACTGATAACTTATAAATTAAAAAAGGAGGTTTAAAATGATTAGAAAACTAAGACAAAGGAAAGCAAGGAATGAAAAAGGTTTTACACTGATCGAGCTGATGATCGTTGTCGCGATCATCGGTATCCTGGCAGCAATCGCCATTCCGAATTTCCTCTCGTATAGAAAAAGAGGCTATGTCGCGACGTTAAATAGCGATGCAAAGAATGCCTATACCGCTTCTGCAGCAATGATTGTCGATAATTCTGCTGCGACCATAACCCCTGCAGGTCTGGCCCTTGCAGGCTATACCGCTTCTGCCGGCGTTACCCCCACTGTTGTTTTCACTTCTATTTCTGATTACGTCATAACGATAACCGGGACTGTAGGGTGGGGTCTTACTAAGGGCACGGCTGAAATTAACCAGGCTGGCACATTAATACCAGCAACGCCTTAAGTCAAAGCTGACTAAGGGGAAGTCAGACCTGCACTCCTGACAACCTCACTCACCAACACAGTTGCTTAACAGAAAAGGGGGCTTAATCGCCCCCTTTTTCTTGTTTTGATAATGAACTACCCAGCAGCAAGCTACGGGGTATCGCTCATCTGGTTTTCACAATCTAAACAAAACAAGCTTCGGGGAATTTAACCCAACAACTCATGCCTGTCTGCGCCTTATGAAATGTTTACCCCGTTCAATTTTTATCCTGTGAAACCATGTATTTTCTTTTGTTTCACCGGGACGCAGACCATTTAACTGGGGCCCTTTGTTTTTCTATTCCATCGGGGGTAACCTGCCCGCTATGCCTGTATTACATATCAAAGCAAACACAACGGTGTTGTTCACTAAGTTCATCAATCACTAACTGAATTATTATAAGCTATGGCAGGCGGGTCCGTGGATTAAATCGCATCCTTTCCTCTTTCTCCGGTACGAACCCTTACCGCTTCTTCAACAGAAAGCATAAAAATCTTTCCATCGCCTATTTTCCCAGTGTTTGAAGCCTGTGCAATTGTTTCAACAACATGATCCGCCAACTCAGAATCAACAACTATTTCAATCTTGATTTTTGGGATAAAGTCCACCACATATTCGGCTCCCCGGTAGATTTCCTTGTGACCCTTTTGGCGTCCGTACCCTTTAACCTCTGATATTGTCATTCCCTGGATACCTATCTCATTTAATGCTTCCTTTACATCATCCAGCTTGAAGGGCTTGATGATCGCCTCAATCTTCTTTAAACTCATTATGGTTTCTCCTTATGATATTGGTCGAGTGGTCGAGTGGGAAAATAGTCGAGTGGTTGACTACTCGACCACTTTCCTACTTGACTACTCGACTATTAATTTTCTCTTTTCAATAACTATAAAAGCTGGCTGGTGCCAGGCAGTACATCTGCAATTGCCTTTTTTATTGCAAGCACTCGGTTAGGTGAATCAACCTTTTGACCATCAAAATCTCTGACGTAAAAAATATCTATAACCTGATCAATTTTAGTAGCTATTTTTGAAACCCATACATCTAAACCGCTCCTGAAAAGCGCATCAGTTATGCTGAAAAGCAACCCTGGAAAGTCATAGGCAAAAACTTCAATGATTGTAAAAAAACTGGAGCTTTTATTGTCTACAACTATACGGTTGGGTCTTTGTGTTGCGCGGGGTCTGAATGTTCGATACGCTAACATTTTTTCCTTTAGAGCTTCTGCAAGATTCAACTCGCCAGATAGAGCAGATTTAAGGTTATCTTCTGCTTTAGCCCATCGCTCGGTTTCAAAAATCTGATCAAGAGGTGGTTTAACTTTAAAAATATCAAGGGCTATATTATTTTGCCATGTATATGCCTGAGTATCCAGAATATCAATGCTGTTCAAGGTAAATACTCCTGATATCTTTGAAAAGAGCCCGGGACGATCTATTGCACAAATCGTTACAATCCTTGTGTTAGAATCTGAAGTCCGGGTTACTTTCCAGACAAAATCAGCGTTCCCAAGTCTTTTGTAAAGCCCGATATGTTCCAATATATCGTATGCCGAAGTGTACAGAAGATATCTCGGCGACATTACATTAAAAAGCTGCTCTAATTCCTGCTTTGCCTGCAGCGAAGATTCAGATAATAAAAGTTCCTCTTTTTTCTTATTAACCGTTTCGACAGCTTCTCCTGTTGCCAGCTCCCCTTTTTCCAATATGCTCAGCACTTTAAGGAAAAGGTTTTTAAAAAGAGCTGAGGTCCAGTCATTCCAAGCCTTTGGACCGGTAGAAATTGAATCCGAGACGGTCAAAAGGTAAAGCATTATTAAGCGTTCTACGCCTTTTATCTTTCTGGCACAGGTAATAGCTGTCCCCTCATCATTTAGATCTCGCCTAGACGCAGTCTTGATGATAAGTAAATGTTCATTTATTAAAAATGTTATGGTTTCTATATCGCTTTTTTTGAAGCTTCTTTTTTTAAGTATATCATTAACGATTTTCGCTCCCCTCTTTGAATGTCCGCCAGTCGGTTCTCCTTTTCCAATATCATGTAAAAGAGCTGCCCAAAGCAGTAATCTTTTATTGGAAAGCTCTTTATAAAGATCCCCATATAATTGATCTCCGGTTTTATCTTCAGGTGTGCCGAATTTTTTTATTGTCTGTACTGTGAGTAATGAATGTCTGGCAACAGGATATAGATGGTACTCGTCGAATTGAATCCGATTAACAATGGTTTTAAATTCAGGTATAAACTGCACTAAAAATCCTGTACTTAACATATCGTTTAAAACATCAATTGTTACGGGTGGAGCAAATAAAATCCTTTCAAAAGATTTTAAAGCAAATGATGAGTTTCTGAAATCATCATCAATTAAATAAATAAATTCTTTTAACAGCCGTTTTGCTTCAGAACTTAATGGTACTTTCAGGCGAGCACTTTCTTCAAATATTTTTATCAATAAATCCGGAGAATCCAGTATAGCTTCAGGAGAAATAAAGCAAAGCATATCTCTGGCAACTTCAAGACCATATATTTTGGTTTGCGCGTTGATTTTTTTCGACCACTGTATTTTTTTCGTATATGTCTGTTCACCAATAAACATTAAGTATTGCTGTTTTACAAATTCCATCTGGCCGTGCAGCTTTTCTAAAAATATTTCTACTTGCTGGAACCTGTTTTGTTTTCTTAGGTTAAGGGTATTAGATAGTCTGACCTGATATTCGAAATAGAGTTGATCACATTTTCTCCCGGCTATATAATGTAACCGGTTTCTAACATCCCATATAAAAGAAAGAGCTTCTGATAAAATTTTAAACTCATCGTACGAGAGCAAACCATAATACTCGAGATCTCTTGGCTGTTTAATGTTATATTTAATCCGGGCAACCCACAGCATTGTGTGGTAATCTCTCAATCCACCCTGCCCTTCCTTGATATTTGGTTCAAGCAAATATGTAGAGTCCCCAAAACGATCATGACGCTTAACATTGCTTTCTATAACCCATTTTATGATTTTGTCGAGCCGGCTGTCTATTACCTTTTCCCTGATTTGTCTCATTAACTCTGAATATAAAACAGACCTTCCACATATAAAACGGGCATCCAAAACCGAAGTCAATACCTCCAGGTCTTCCCCTGAAAGGCTTACACATTCCTTAATCGATCGTGTGGCGTGTCCGACATCAAGACCGATATCCCATAGCGGGTAAATAATCTCCTGGATAAGATCCTCGGTTTTATCCGGAACATTTTTTTCAAAAAGAAAAAGAAGATCTACATCCGAGTGAATGCACTGTTCTTCCCTTCCATAGCCCCCCAGAGCGATTATGGCATAGGGATTCTTAGCGATATTTATTTTAGAAGCAACAATACTGCTTTCGAATTTTTCCAGGAAATAATCGTTTAAAATCCGGCTATGGTGCTCCATAAAACTTCGTTCTTTCCCGCTAAGGAAATCTGAGATCAGCTTATTCTTCCTTTTCTTTAACTTCTCAGAAGGGCTTTCATGACCGCTATTTATGGTTTTTGACTCTGACAAGTTTGCATCACCTTTTATGTTGGTCATTAGTGGAAACAAAATTGAATATTGTCGATTGAATATTGAATATTTGTGGAATCGCATATGGATTGAATATTGTATATTGTATATTGAATATTTGTGGAATCGCTTCGCTCTGTTTTTTAAAAAAATTGACAAAATTCCTTCAATATTCAATTTTCAATATACAATCTTCAATTCTTTTGGTCTTCAATCTTCAATTCTTTTGGTCATTCTCAAGAAAAGCTTTCCAGATTTTCTTAACTTTTTCACGTAAATCAATAAATTCAGTATCAGGTACTTTAGCGGGTTTTTCCTGAAGGCTGAGCCTGTGAGCAGATGCTCTATATTCCAGATAGCTCTTCTTAAGGAAACGCGCAGTAGGATTGTCCAAAATTTTTGTCGCAATCAATGTTTCCAAAAGGCGCACAATGTCTGTCCATCCGGCAAGTTCATTATATTCACTGGATTTCAAAAGTACAAGATACTGAACTATAAACTCAATATCAACCATACCTCCTTCGTCCTGCTTGAGATCAAAAAACCCTGGCTCCGGACTCAATAGCTCCTTGCGCATACGTTCCCGCATATCCCTGACCTCCTGCTGAAGCTTGGTTTTGCTGCGCGGAAGAGTAAGCACCTCCTTTCGTATCTGTCCAAAATAATTTGACAGGTTAATATCCCCGCTCACAGGTCTTGCCTTAACGAGGGCCTGATGTTCCCATGTCCAGGCTTTTTCAACCTGATATTCTTTAAATGTTTCAATGTGGCAAACCAGCGGTCCGGAACTTCCGCTTGGGCGCAGCCTCATATCTGTTTCATACAGGCTCCCTGCAGAAGTATGCGCAGTCAGAATATGGATGACTCTTTGCCCGAGACGGGCAAAAAATTGAGAGTTATCTATTGGACGTATTTCGCCCTTTGTTTGCCCCTTAGTCCCTGCATGAAGAAAAACCAAATCAAGATCCCCGCCATAACCGAGTTCAATCCCGCCCAGCTTACCATAGGCTATAACAACAAAACCCCTTTCGCCTGTTTTTCCGTCCAGAAGGCAGGTCGGCTTTCCATGTTTTTTAATTAAATGATTCCAGGAAAGTTCAAGAACTTCATTAATTACAGTCTCTGCAATTTCAGTAAGATGATCACTGACCCTCATAAGGGGAAGAGCATTTGTAACATCCGCTGCTGCAACACGCAACACATTGATCTGTTTAAAAATACACAATTCTTCAATTTGATATTCAAGATCCTGCTCAGGTATATGGTTCAGCTTTTTTCTTATCTCATTCTCAATATCAGATTTTTTAGGTGGTACATATAGAGTACGCGCATCAAGCAATTCATCCAGGAGGACAGGATGAAGCGCCAGAAAAGAAACTATCCATGGACTTGCATTTGAAAGTTTAACCAGATGAACAAGGGCATTAGGATTCTCCAGGAGAAGAGCTATGTAACAGGTTCGCCTTTCTATTACTTTGATCAAATCGATTATACGGTTTAAAGTAAGATATGGCTGTTCGGATTTTCCGACCTCTTTCAATACAAGAGGAATAAGCTTGCCGAGCCGTTTTCGGCCTTCATCGCTCAATAACCGTGTTTCCTGATCATTACGAAGATTTTCCAACAGCCGCAATACTTCATTAGGCTCGTCAAATCCAGCGTCAAAAAGCACTTTATTGCTATGGTCATCTTTTGTCAGATCAAGCCATACAGCGTTCAATTCATTATCAATTTTCTCGCTTTTTGTCTCAAAATCTTTAGTGGCAAGCAGTTTATTAAAATGATAGTGAACACTTTCCATGTGTCTTTTAAGCTCTAAAGCAAAAAGCGCCCATTTAGCAAACCCCATGGATGCGGCGAGACGTGCTTTTTCAACAGGATCTGATGGAATCTTATGGGTCTGCTGATCAGAAAATTCCTGAAGCCGGTGCTCTGTATTTCGCAAAAACTTGTATGCCTCTGTAAGATCATTGCAAACATCCTGCGGAATGTACATTCTTTCAGCAAGGATCTTTAAAACATTCAGGATGCTACGCTCCTGAAGAACAGGTACTACTCCTCCACGTATAAGCTGAAATATCTGTCCGAAAAATTCTATTTCTCTTATACCTCCAAGACCAACCTTAACGTCCCCCTTCATTTCCTTATGACTTACTTCAAGAGATATTTTGTGCTTCATATCCCTTAAAGATTCATAAACTCCAAAATCGAGATATCTACGATAAATAAAAGGTTTAAGCCTGTCCAAAAGTCTTCTTCCGGCTTCTTTGTCACCGGCCGACACCCTTGCCTTGATCCAGGCATAACGTTCCCATTCCCGACCCTGTCTCTGATAATAAGCTTCCATGTTATCAAAACTCATAACCAAAGGCCCACTTTCGCCAAAAGGCCGAAGCCTCATATCAACACGAAAAACAAGTCCATCTGGAGTAGTTGTGCCAATTACATTTAAAAGACGTCTGCAAAGCAGCATAAAGAATTCTTCATTGCTGATCGATTCTGTTTTACCTCTTGTCCTCCCGGCCTCAGAATATGCAAAGATCAAATCAATATCAGAAGAAAAGTTAAGCTCACATGCTCCTAATTTACCCATACCAAAAATCACAAGATATTTTCGAGAACCATCAGCTCCCGTAGGATTGCCGTATTCAGAACAGAGAGCTTTATAAAGAACTGAAAGCGCCTCTTCTAAACATGCATCTGCAAAGCTTGAAAGATCTGCCATGGTTTCTGAAAGATCTGCCCAGCCGGCAAGATCCCGCCAGGCGATCCTAAGTTGCTCACGAAGTCTAAAACGACGCAGTATACTGGAAATATTATTATTTTCATCTGCCTCAGAGAGAAACATTTTAAGCTTGTTATTATATTCATCCTTGACATACCGTCTTTTAATATCACCGCTTATAACGAGATCGGCCAGCACTTGTGGATTACGTATACAGCTTCTGGCAACAAAATCACTGAAAGAAAAAATCTGCTTTATAACAGCAAAGACTTCAGGATAATCCTTTATTCTGATTCTTGCATTGTCCGATGCAGCTATAAAGGCATCCAGCTTATTTTTTGCCTCTTTTGCAAGTTCTTCTGGGATATCGTGTACCGGTTTCATTTCAAATATTAAATAGTGGCTTTGTATCAGGTGAACAGGCTGAATGAGGAAGGCTGTCATGGAGCCTTCAGTTTTCAGCCTATCAACCTGAGTAGTTACAATATTTTTATATAACAGGAAATTATATGAGTTTAAAGTGTAAATTCATACACATCCGAACTACCCGGTTTAGCTTGACGAATTTAGCTCTTTTTAAATACTATATTGTATTTTGACAAAAATGTATTATTTTAAAAAACAAGCTTACTTTACATTTTTTTAAAGCCATTCAAAGATTCAAGCTGGAGAATTTTTCCCAAATGTGTGCCATTAAACGAATAGAAGATGTTACCTTGCTTTATGAAATAAGCAAGACGCTAAATGAACACCTGGAGCTTAAAAAATCTTTATACAAGGTCTTAGATATTCTGTCCAACTCAATGGACATGATCCGTGGAACCATTACTATTCTTAATCCTATGCGTAATGAGATAAATATAGAGGTTGCTCATGGCCTTTCAATGGCCGCCATGCAAAGTGGAAAATACAAATTGGGCGAGGGCATCACAGGCAGGGTAATTGAAACCGGCGAAGCAATAGCAATCCCAAGAATAAGCGAAGAGCCCCTCTTTCTAAACCGTACTGCTTCTAGAAGGTCAAAAGATGATAACGAACTTTCATTCATATGTGTACCAGTAACAAGGGGAAATCAAATTATAGGAGCTATAAGCGTCGACAAGGTTTATGACGAAAACTATTCTTTAGAAGAAGGTAAAAAACTCATTTCTGTGATAGCAACAATGATTGCAAGGCATGTCATTAATCTCGAAACAATCCATCTTGAAAAGGAACAACTAAGAGAAGAAAACAGAAGACTAAGAAACGAACTGAAAAATAAATACCGAATTACTGATATTATTGGAAACAGCAATAAGATGCGAGAAGTTTATCAGATGATCTCTCAAGTTTGCAAGAGTAATGCAACTGTATTGATTCGAGGAGAAAGCGGAACCGGCAAAGAGCTTGCAGCTAATTCAATACATTATAACAGCAATAGATCTAAACAACCATTTGTTAAAGTAAACTGCGCAGCACTTCCCTCGAATCTCATAGAAAGCGAGCTTTTCGGACATGAAAAAGGAGCATTTACCGGCGCTATTAAACAAAAACTGGGCAAATTTGAACTGGCCAATAAAGGAACAATCTTTTTGGATGAAATAGGCTCTATAGGTATTGACGTTCAGGTAAAGCTCATGCGTGTATTGCAGGAAAAAGAATTTGAACGCGTCGGAGGATATAAAAGCATAAAATCAGATGTCCGCATAATAGCAGCTACCAATAAAAACCTGGAAAAGGCTATAGAAGAAGAGGCTTTCAGGGATGACCTTTATTATCGGCTTAACGTTTTTCCCATCTATATGCCTCCTTTAAGGGAACGGAAAACAGATATTTTGCTTTTGAGCGACTACTTTCTTGAAAAATATGCGAAAGAGAATAACAAAGACATCAAAAGGTTTTCCACACCTGCTATTGACATGCTTATGGATTATCACTGGCCGGGGAATGTCAGGGAGCTTGAGAACTGCATCGAAAGGGCTGTACTTTTATGCGAAGAGGGAGTAATTCACAGTTATTATCTTCCTCCGACTCTGCAAACCGGAACGGAATCAGATACCCTGCCAGCTTTGTCTCTTGAAGATGCTGTCGTAACTCTGGAAAAAGAGATGATAATTGATGCCCTTAAAAATACTAGGGGCAACAGTGCAATGGCAGCACAAATACTAAATACAACTACCCGTAAATTCAGCTATAAGGCACAGAGGTATGGCATTGACTATCATAAATTCCGCTAAAATATAACTTCATCAATAACCTCATAAAAAGTTTTCGTGCCGGACAATCTCTCCTTCTATCAGATAAATTACTTCTTCTGCTATATTCGTACCATGGTCTGCTATTCTTTCTAAGTGGCGTGAGATTAAGAGCAGGTTGATTAAATACCCCACACGATCAGGGTGATCCGCTATTGCCACTTTAATCCGGTCATATGCCTCACTTTGGATCCTGTCGACTTCATCATCAAGTGTACAGACCTTGAACGCAAGATCAATGTCCAGATTAACAAATGCATCAAGGCTTTTTTTAAGCATGTATTCGGCTTTTCCGGCCATTAGAGAATAATCGAAAGAAATATCAAGTTTTTCCCGTTTGGCAATAATGCTAACCCGCCTTGCTATATTTACTGCTTCATCGGCAATTCTTTCCAGATCATTATTTATCTTAATTACCGCGGTAAGAAATCTCAGATCAATAGCAACAGGCTGATACAAGGCCAAAATTTTCAGGCATTCTTCTTCAACCTCAACCTCCATCTCATCAATTTCGTGGTCTGACTTTATTATTCTCTCAGCAATATCGGCATCTCTTAACTCTATAGCCTTTATTGCCAAGTGAACCCGTTCCTCCACAATTGCGCCCAGTGAAAGAATCCTTTTTTTTATTTTTTCAAGTTCTCTAAGAAAATGTTTAGCCATAATGTTTTTCTCACCTTTTAACCAAAGCGGCCAGTTATATAATCTTGAGTCTGTTTAAGCTTTGGTCGAGTAAATATTGTATCTGTCCCACCTTTTTCTATTAGCCTGCCCATATAAAAAAAAGCTGTGATATCAGAAACCCTTGCTGCCTGTTGCATGTTATGCGTTACAATTATAATGGTAAACGATTTCTTCAATTGATGAATCAATTCCTCGATCTTTTGTGTGGCAATGGGATCAAGAGCCGAGCAAGGCTCATCCATCAACAAAATTTCAGGTTCTACAGCCAGCGCTCTTGCTATACACACGCGCTGTTGCTGTCCACCTGAAAGCTCAAGAGCTGATTTATGTATTCTATCTTTAACCTCATCCCAAATTGCTGATAATTTAAGGCTTTCCTCAACACGTTGTTCAATGAAGGTCTTATTTTTAAATCCATTAACCCTTAGACCATAAGCCACATTTTCAAAAATAGTCTTAGGAAAAGGGTTTGGTTTTTGAAATACCATGCCGATGCGACTTCTAAGCATTACCACGTCAACTGAAGGATCATAGATATCAAGGCCGTCTAATAGAATATTGCCTTCCACTCTGCTTATTGAAATCAAATCGTTCATCCGGTTCAAACAACGCAAAAAAGTACTTTTCCCGCAGCCTGATGGCCCAATAAGAGCAGACACCTCATTTATATGAAAATCAAGAGAATTATCCTGCAGCGCTTGAACCTTACCATAATAAAAATTCAAATGTTTTACTTCTATTTTTACAGGTTTATCCACACAAATTTCCTTATACGTAACACTTT
>Ga0180732_1000733_pt1 | contig 24847 bp, 39 predicted proteins | sample KR11_01MetaG_FD_148674 | JGI IMG/M metagenome (GOLD analysis project Ga0180732, IMG submission 148674) | Groundwater microbial communities from the Olkiluoto Island deep subsurface site, Finland - KR11_0.1 MetaG | ecosystem: Environmental > Aquatic > Deep subsurface > Groundwater | place... | reverse complement strand
TTGTGAATCCCCAGATCAGGGCCAGCATCAGCTCAACTGCTTTCTTTTTTATCATGTCTTTCTCTTATCTCCTTTTCAAGCCCTCACTTTCTTTTTTTAGATTTCAAATGCTTCTTATGAGCAGACGGAAAAGCCTTCTGTCTCGCCCTTCTAAGAGCACTTGCTGACTTCTTTTTTTTAACCATAGTGTTTCACCCCCCCTAACAATCTTTTTTCTCCTTTATCTTTTTTAAAGCACGTCCTAAGTCTTTTTGCCATTTTTGGTTATTCTCAAAAATGATTTTAACATCACCGTTTTTTAATTCTCGATACATTAATACCGCCTTCCCTTTAGTATTATATATGTTTTGCCCCCGATAAAAACTGTTTTGTCGTCTAAAAAAGGGGGGTAAATGACCCCTATAAACCATTTTAGACGACTACTCTTCCCCTCTATTGCTTACTGTTATAGGCCAGATTCCAGTTTCACACCTTTCAGTACAACATCCGCGAGTTTCATTATCACAAAGGATAAGAAAATCCACCAGATAAGTACACAAAAGGCACAGAAAGCAACGATATAGACATTTTCTACTGTGAGAGCAAGGCTTTGTCCACCCCATGTCCAGATATATACAGGTGCGAAGGTTATGGGGTTGTACCACATACCAGCAGTATCAGTATAGTTCCATCCTATTCCCTTGATTGCACTGATGATGCCGATGATGAATATTACTGCAAACTGCACCAGGTTATCAGCGTATGTAAATTTTAATGTTTTTTTTGCCATAATGTTTTACCTCCTTATGTGTTGGTATGCACCCTCGTATGGTAGTGCTTTTCAAACATTTTATCATTTATTTTTTCCTCCTGAATACATCAAATGGAATATTTTTTCGTTTAGCAATAATAACACCCAACATTATTAATCCTATAATGATGTAGAACTCTATCCCGATACCAACACCCATACCATACACCAGGAGTATAATTACACCTATAAGCAGGCTAATGACACCATAGGCCGCATCAGTACGATGTTTCAATGCAACCCATAATCCAAGCATCACAAAAAACATAGCAACATAAAATGGGAACTGTGTCAGCATAAGGAGTATAAGACTGGTTCTACCAAAACCAAACACAAGCACAATAATACCTATGATGATTAATGCCCCGAAAAAGGCTTTAACACCCGGATTAGATTTTCTTTTACAGGTAGTATACTCTCCTACGCTTCCGAATGCGACTGCAATACAAATCAGTAGTTCTCCTATAAAATCCAGAATAAAGGCAGTGAGAATTAGGGGTATGCCAAGAAGAGTTATTATGATTGCCATAATACCTGCCCCTACAAATAAAAATTTCTTCTTTTGTGATTGTTTCCTTTTCTCACCCATATCTTATATCACCCCTGTAAGATAAAAATAGTTAATAAACAATCCCAGCAGCAACCCAAGTCCTGCCATTTTAACATAAGGGATTGCAAGCATTACCATCAATACAATAAGAAGCAGAATAAGAGATGTCAGGTTACTCATAATGTTCACAAGTCCACCAACAAAAAGGTCTGTGAACAAGGGATATACTGCAAAGCTAACCAGTACACCAGCAATGAATAATACAAGACGCGTTATCAAACCCATTTTAATCCTCATGAAGCAAGCACCCCTTTAACCACTGCAAGAGCCAGCATACCAAAAATAAGCACCATAGCCACAGGAAAATACTCAGAACCCAATATGGTATCATACCAGCCTGCAGCAACCTCCAACGTGGAAGGAGTATATTGTATGTCTATGTTATCAACAAAAACAGAACTACCAGACATTACATGAGGACCACACACAACAATTTTATCAAATAAAACAAATGAAGGATAAATAGAATTATAAATAAAAGTGTCTGCTCCAACAATAATAATATATGTTGCATTGTTCGCTTCTTTTGTTATCCTAATATGTCTCCAAGTGTTGAGTTTGAAGTTAGGATCAGTCACATTAAAAGTTTTATAATCTGGAAAAATAAATTCACCGGATATTGACATCTCCCCTATTATTACTGTATTGTTCCCATTAATTCTAACACCAAAAGGACCACCAAGCCCCCCACTTTGCACTCGCCAAGAAATAGTTAAATTATTTATTGCTGAACCCATAAGGATGTCTGCATCAAACTGAAACTTACCCTCTCCTGTTCCCAGTGCTGTTTTTGGTGTATCCACAAAACCATTATTCATATAGAATTCAAGACTGGGCCCTAATGCACTGGTAGCATAGGCGGTTGTGTTTTCCCGAACTCCCGCACTATTACTCCACTCAGATAAAGTCTCCTTTGCTTCTGTGTTCTGTGGAAGAGAAACCAGCAGGAGAATAGCGGAGATGAACGCTACCATAAACATTGTTGATAAACCTTTATTCCTCATTCACTTTACCTCCTTTCTGCTGCTGTGTTGCCATCATCACTGCACCAATACCACCAGCTCCGATAATACCTGCCATAGCATACCAGAACCACCAAGGCATATCCTCATACCAGCCAGGACTTATAGGCTCTGATATGGATTTAAAAATATATGCTTCCCCAAATGCAATATCTGTGTTACCATCCTTATCACTGATTGTGAGTGTTACAGTATATATGCCTGGTGTACTATATTTATGATATACTGTTTTACCTGTACCTGTTGTGCCATCACCAAAACTCCAACTATATATGATACCATGTGTTTCAACAATGGCATCCGTAATAACATTATAGTTATCATGATAATTATCCCGATACTGTGATCCCTCTGCTGAGAAACATATTGATTCTATATTGTTATGATTAATATATTTGGGGCTGAGACGTGCAAAAAGATGCATCCAAATAACCTCTATTGTACCATTACTATATGTTATGCTACCATCAAACATTTTGGGGAACTCATTAGGATTACCAAAACCAAGACCAAAACCATTCTCATTATCAAACCCCACAGATTTCATATCTATCTTCACAGGCATATATTTATCAAAAGTAGTATTTGAGCCCATGACTGTACCGGTACTATAATCAGAGTAATCCTTCGGATTAATTCTTAATTTTCCTCCCCCAGACTCATTTAAAAAAACTATCCCTGGGGTACTATTTGTTACCAGATTATGTGTCCAATCCACACCAGTTTTTTCTACACCAAGGAAGAAACGCATACTATCTATACTTCCATCAGTATCTATGCTGCTGTTCCCATCACATTCAACCCAATCATAAGGAGTTATACCATACTCACGATTCGAGTACTCAATATCTGTAATGTTAACATCATCCCGACACATAACACCCGTCAAAAATATATCAGGCGGAACATTACCATACTCCACCGTGACTTTATCAATATATGAAACAAAAGTTTTATCCGGCATAGCTTTACCACCAAAAATTTGTGCTATAAGATCCTGTAACGCCGCTTTAAGATCACCCAGTTGTTTTGACATATCAGAAATCCATTGCATAGTACCTTGAGCAGAAAAAGATATAAGAAGCCCAACAGTAAGCCCAAGAGCAGCAGCAACAATAAACACAGCAATAGGAGCTGCAAGTCCACCACTAAAGAAAACAACAAGTCCTGCAATAACACAGGCAACAATAAGTCCTACCCATCCACCCCAGTCAGCCCACCATATCTCCCAATCTGAAACATAAGCATCCTTTGTAGTGTACTGTGAAAACCAGAGATGACAAAGATTAATATTATCCTCTTCCGTATATGCTTTGAGCTCAATCTCATAATCCTGATAAGAAATCGAGTAAAGATTATCAGTACCCATATCTGTAACCCTGATATTGTAAAACCATTTACTATTATGATACGTGAAACTACTACTGAAATGCACCCAACTATCCTCAGAAGTAAGCCAATCAAGACGCCAGGAAACAGAATTCTCAACTGTTTGTGTTTCCCCTACATTCTCAAACTCAAACAAAGTAAGAGCAAGTTCCTTAAAATCATTACTATTAGTAATATCCGGGTTTTCTTTCGCTGTTCTATGAAACATAATCATAAGCCCTTTTGCTGTGAGGGGTTCACCAGTGTTTAAAAGAGTAGCATTAATAGTATCAGATGGGACACTAAAAAGTGCAGAAGCAAGTATAGGGAAAGAAATCTCATAATGATCCTGGGCCCAGCCACCACCTGCATCATGTTTAATATACTCTGTTTTCGCAACCTTGATTGTGCTATTAAAATAATAGTCTGTATCAGGGAGTGCTACATAAGCAGGATAACCCTTATGCATACTAAGACAGTTTTTTCCTATGAATCCTGCCTGTGTAAGGAATCCTTCATCCCCTGAGCCTGATTTCCCTGCTTGTAATGCAATACTATGTTTATCTGGTGTAGTCATATCATCTGTTTTTGACCAACTCAGTTTTTCAAGATATCCACTAAATCCTTGTATCCAATCAATTTCAGAGGTAGTATTCTCGCTTTTCTCAATACTAAGATCCCCATAATTATACCAACGAAAACCATTTTCCTTAAAATAGTTTCCACGATACATATTGTTTATTTTCTCAAAACTTGTCGCGGTCTGAATTTCTGATATATTTTTTACTGTAAGCTCTCCAAGGTCAACATATTTTGCTTGCACAGCAGGAGTGAATGCGATACTTATCATAGCCACTGCCATAAACACGGCTAATATTCCTATTATTTTTTTTACTATCATAATTACCGTTTTCCTCCTTTGAATGCTTTAATATATCCAAACATAGCAATTAATATTACACCAGCAATGAGGGCGATAATGAGATACATGGTGTAGTCTCCCACACCATCCCAACCTGTTACTATGAGTGGTGCAGCACCCTCATGGATGGTGTAGGTATGCTCCCAGACCTTTAATCCATCATCATAAGCCCCGCCACTTGTGAGATAGGTGCCTGTCCCATATTGTATATCGGTTGTAGTGTTTATTTGACGATAGATTTCTATTTTGAAATTATCGCTGCTGTAATTTACTGCTGGCACCGGGATAAGAAAATAATGCTCATAAAGACCATTGTATACTGTTTTATTAAAAATATTGGTAGTGGTATCAGGATATGTTACACGAACATAAATTTTATAGTTACTGAGTTCTGTGCTATTAGTAAATAGAGAGTAATCAAATGTAGTATCACCTGGGACACTATATATGTTACTGGGGTGTTTGCTTGTAATGCTCCCAGGAGTTGTAAGATATATTTGCTTCCGTATGCAGAGCTCACGCTGCATAAGTATCTCCTCATAATGTATACGGAACTCAAAAGTATATTTACCAGTCTTAAACAAGTTTATTGTGAGGGTCTGCAGGTTTCCTGTACCCAGTGTGTAGGGTGTGTCACCATATAGGAACATGCTGGATTCATACCAGGCATAGATGTTGATACTGATACTCCGGTCCATATTGTTTTTTAGTGTGAGACTACAGGTCTGCCCCATATCATAACTGGTTTTATCAAACAAAGTATTTACCTGTACTGCGATATTACTAACCTGTATGGTGAAGGTTTCACGACCTATCTCCTCAGCATAAGTATTATAATATATGAACTGAATATTTACACTATATAGGCCTACTGTGGATGGTGACTCAATACCCAACTGAATATAATGCGGCATACCTGCACCCATGTATCCGATGCTGTTGCCCGTGATGCCTACACAATCCACCGCCAGAGATTTAAGAGGATAATTAGTAGCAGATATTTTCACATCATTAAAACTACTACCATACGAGTTCACCGCCCAAATCGATATATATTCATTCTGTGACTGCACTGTGGTTGTGTCTGCACTGTTGATTGTGAGCATGTTGGTTGTGTTGTGGTAATCACCCAGATAAACAGCATCATATCCCCAATAATACATACTACCACTATAAAAATAATGATTGCATGGTAATGTAACTGAAACATATTTTGTCATATTCCAAACAGATGATGAAACATCAGCTGATAATTTTCTTTCACGGAATGCCCATACATGATTGCCTACTGTTGAAATATCCTCCCAATAAATATTCGAACCAATACTATCTTTTGCTGCATTGTAATACACAACAACAATACTACTACTACCTGAATAACTTGGTTTTTCTGCATCGACTCTCAGATAATAACGTAAAGTATCAGATACAAGAACAAGACCAGAACAAACAGCGGGCGATGGCTGATAAAGTGTTTCTCTTCCTCCGTCAATATAATAACTACCATCTGCTGCACCACCATATACAATGTTAGGAGAACCAGTTACATCCCATCCTGTCATATCCCCAGTCTCAAAACTCGGATTCTGCAATACCGGATATACTGTTTTCGCCTCAGACAGCATCTCCCCAGATGTTGCTGCTTCTGTGTGTTGTGAAACAGGCAGGATAGTGAGAACTGTGCTGAACAACATCATTGTCATGATGAGTATTGTTATGTATCCTGTCCTTTTCCCCTCATGTTCATATCCTGTTTTTTTCATAATAATTTATCCTTTTTTATCCCCCATCATATATTAAAAAAAATAAAAATAGAGAGAGAGGGAGAATGTTTTTTAGTTTCTCCCACGCTTAGATTTCCCTGTAGCCAGATAAATAACAGACAATACTGCAGCAACCATTATGCAGCCTACTACATACCAGTAGTATCCGGTCATCCAGTCTATGAATGGTTGACCCCAGCCTGTTGTTGTTATCGTGAGTGGTTCGCTTCCCTCATTAATAGTAGTATTCTGACTACTGAGTAATACACCAAACACATCAGAGCCACTGATACCATGTAGGCTTGTGAGATTCAGAACAGAAGCAGCGGGGTACACAAGAATTAGATTGTTCACAACAGAAGTATATAGTTTCCTGTAGATTTTTACATCCACAAAACCTGTACTGTAATTAGTCGCGGGTGTGCTGAGTGTAAGGGTTTTACTATTACTACCCTCAAGGAGGTCTGTCCATGTTGTAACGGTTTTTGTTCCATTATTATTTACCACGATGTAGTATGTGGTATTCTCAGAATAATTCGCAGATAAGGTATTGTTGTTCTGTATTGTTGTGGTAAAGGTGAGGAGGCTGTTGCCCTTCACACCATAAAGTGTACTGGCAAGGTCTGTCATGGATACATCTGTTTGTTTACCAAGGCTCATAGTATCCGTCAACGTGTATGTTCTGTTTTTCCCATACTCCACAAAACTGATTGTGGTATCAAGCGTATAACTACCCTCCTTGCAGAGTGCAGCATACTTCTGAATTTGTCTCGTTGTAGCATTATCATTCGTCAGGTTGGTTTCATTTCTCCATATCTGCACACCCTGATACTTCAACACATAGGTATAGGTGGCATTCATTATCATGTTGTTTTTGTTGAAGAGTTCGATGTCTGAGCCAAAGTATTTTTGTCCCTTCATGCTGGATAATATATAATCAGATGCATCCTTCACAGATACAGCAGGAATATTCAGGGATGGGTATTGGTAATGTTCAGTACCAATCAAATCATGTGTACTATTATACACATATACCTTCATATCATACCTAACCTCCCCAAGAGTACTCTGTTTTGTTCTGAGTTCTATTCCCTGTGTATCACCAGATACTCCGGTAATATTATAATATCCTGTAGTGTTTGGCTCAACAAAAGCATCATCCACCGAGAGATTAGATATTGTGATGTTCTCAAACTTGAGATGATAATAACTGGTCTGATTACTAAGTGGTGTAAGATACAGCCCAGTATAATCATCCTGATTCTGTAAAACTATTCGGTCTGCGGGATTAACCGACACCATCTTAGTATCAAGAGTGTTACCTATCGCAAAATAATTAAACAAGTAATCCTGTGTAACATAACGAGAGGGTGCTTGATAAAGACGAATTTTAAGATAAGTAAAAGCATCCCAATCCAGGCCTAAAGAGGCCATGTCGGTTTTGAGATTACGATCATATATACTGAACTCTGTACTACTCGGACCTGATACATTAATTCTCAGAGTAGATGAGGGCTCAAAAGCCGCGGTATCCGTCCTATTACCCGCATCCATCACATACTCAAACTCCTGAAGTAGGCTACCAGAGCTATCATATAGACTAACAAGAATCAGGTTACGTGAATCAGCAGGATTTATTGTTCCACCACTACCCGCAACTGTATTGTTCAGAGCATATGTGAGGAATTGCTCAGACTTCGGCAGCAAAGGAGTTATGGTATCCATAATCATATAATCAGAAGAATAAGGTGTTGAACTAAAAACCTGTGTTCCAACAGGCAACATATTACTCGTAACACCAGTTTTTTCTTTATAGACTCTAAAATTCATATCATAGGCTCCACCACCAGCATTATCCCAAACACCATCTGTTTTTGTTTGCCACGCAAAAAAACCATCAGTATACTGATTAGTAGTATTTATATATGCTTCATACCCTACAGCTCCACCAGTACAATTCATCACAACCCAATACCTGCTACCATTCACAACATCCACCGTATTATTGAAAACACAGTCAAGCCAAACCCAATCTGTAGTTGTAACTGGCCAGTCCTGATACACAACATTACTTAACCTACCACCTGTGGTGTTGTTAGGGAAACCACCATTATCTGCTGCAATCCAGACATCAAGATTATCATAATTATTAGTCTTACCACGAAGTTGCAGTGATACGCCTGTGAGGGTGAAATTACTTGTTGCATTAAAACACTGAGCAGAAGCATAAGTAGCATCATGATCCCAAACAATACCCGCAGTGTTAGCATGTGTGTAATCAATCGTAGTATTACGAAACAAGGGGACGCCATACTGGTTACTAATAAATGGTTTGCAATTAGTATCAAGATTCACAAAATCCTGTAATTTAACCTGAAGATTACTACCCATACCATTCCATGCAGGCCTTCTCAACACAGGAAAATAATCACTGTAAACACTAAGGGTAGGATCAATAAACACTGGATAAGTCGCAGAACTAATGAATGAATTAGCCAGAACAAGTTTAACTGTAAAAGCATCCGTGTTATCTGGGTCCTGCTCACACTCATAAGATACATCACAGGTATTGCCTGCGGAATCCCATGCATTACCCTTCGGAATAATATATTCAGTTACTAAATCATTTTCGATTTTCCACATACGAATATGATGCCCATCAAACTCCCAACCCGCAAGATCCTGCATTGTATATTTAAATACCCAGTTACGCGGTGTTGCCTGATTAAGTATAATGGTTTCCTTAACATTACCCTCAGAAATCACATACTCAACACTTACATTATTCTGACTATTATAATAAGTAATTGTATTACCATCAACGGTACTGGTCCATGCCCATGCAGGCGGTTTCAGACCAAAACTGATACCATTATTATCTGTGTAGACTTTCATATCAGATGGGTCTGTGAATGTTGCTCCCCAGTTTTTTCCATTCGCAGAATGAGAAGATGCTTTTGCTCCTTTAGCATTTCCACCATTATCTACTGTGTTAGCCACCCAGTTAAGATTTGGTGTGCTAATATCCCTATCATTAACATTATAGAAAGAAGTCATGTCTTGGTTATCACCCCCTATGTAAATAGAATCTTTTTCGCTGTTCCCGCCATTATTTGGGTCGGGAGAATCCCCAACAACTTCATCATCATTAGATGCTATTCCAACTGTTCCTATGACTCCTACTGGCAACAAAAAAACTGCTGCTATAAGGAGTGATAATCCGATTTTCACAAAATTTTTTTTCATGTTTTTCATCTTCTCCTAACCAGTCCAAAGACTGGCAAAAAATAGTATGATATTAAAGGGTATTCTGCATTACGAAAGTTAAACCATATTGACGCTGACTTTAAATACTCTCATTGATTTTTTGATGATTTTTAACAGATTCAATCTTCTCATTAAGTATTTCAACTACCATAACATTTAATGATTTTTTTTCAATAAATTCTGCAATTATTTCAAAGGCCTTTTTTGTGCGTTTTGGTGCTTTGATTAACCAAAAAACCTCATCATCATTCAACTTCATACTATTTTTTCACCCCTTCCCCCTCTTCAGTTTTCTTTCCGCATTCAGGACAAACCCATCCTGTTGGTTCCTGATTAGGATTTGAGAAAACTGTACCGCCAAGTCTTGTTCTAATAGGTATTTCATCTTCTTCAAAAATAGGTTCCATATATTCACCACAAGCAGGACATTTTTTAGGATATTTTCTCATTTATTCACCCCTTCCCCTTTACTCATTTTTCTTTGTTTTTGTTGCCATTGGCGTATTTTTTTATCTGCCTCCGATTTAGAGGTTGCTACTACTGTCGCAAGTGTTTTACCTGTCATTGAGTCTATTATACAAAACACTTTTTTACCTGTTTTTTCCTCTGCTGTTTTCATTTAATCACCAGTTCCCATTTCGTAAATTCTCCGCAGTTTTCACAATAATATGTTATTTCCTTTTTACGACTTTCATACTGCATCCTCAATCCACATATAGAGCATTCATAAAATTGATATATCATTTTTTCACCTTCTTATGCTCCGCTATTTCTCCCAACTGCTCCCATTCATGCTCACAATTTGCACAATACCACTTTGGAACTCCTGCATAGCCATCATCATAGTAAACTGTCCTATCACCTTTCAATGGTTTTTTACATTTAGGACATAACTTCATTTTTTCACCTTCCTTTATCTATATCAAGATACTCATGATAGCATTTAATACAGACATAAAGTTCTTTTTCTTGAAAACAATATGGGAATAAAGGAATTTGTTTATCAGATTTATGACAATAATGGCAAAACCTCATTTTTTCCCTCCTTCCACTATCTCAAAACATCTATCATCATCAAACTTTCGGATTACCATGCCCTGCTGCTCATAACCCCTAAGAATCCTAAAGAGAGCATTGTAATGTGAAACATTCCTATTTATGAGTGAAAAAGAAGGGGTTTCCACACCTGAACTATAGAGAAGGTTTTTAAAGAGTTTTTTAAGATAAAACAACCCTTTAGACATGCGATACATCACCCCCTTTTATAGCACCATTATCCTGATACTTTATCTTTATATCCTCCACCAGTTTCTGCATAGCGCCCGCATATAAAGTAAGAGCCTCACGAATCACACAGGACTTGTTACAACCCCGCAACCCTGCAATCCTTTTCAAAATCTCCTCCACATCCCCTGGTACATCAGCAGCCACAACAGACATAATATTATATCACACTCCCATATTCCTCATTATAAACCTTTAATTCCTGCTCAATTAAACGCCATGATGTTTCCACATAACCACAACTCACGCATTTTATACCATTATGTGTTCGTTTTCCTCTCCCAAAATAACCACACCGAGAACATTGCATAATTATATCATCCCCCCATTATATTGTTTAACCAGTTTTTTAAGATCATAAATACTATGACAATGAATACAATACCTACGAAACACAAAATCATATTCATCATAATCAAACCTAACAAACCTTTTGCAACTACTACAAGTAAAAGACACATCCTTTTCCCTGATCCTAACATTACTCAAATGATAAGGCATCTACTTCTCCCCCCCAATCATTTGATTTTCTGTGTTATTTATAAATTGAGTCAGAGGAGTATTATGATATAATGATGGGACCTTAATCACATCAAATGTGTGTTTATTTATTTTTTTTAGATAACCAAACATAATCAATAACTCAATATATCTCCTGATTGTGCGTTTATCCATACCTGCAACCAAAACAATCACCGGCTCAATTTCCCTGATATTGATTCTTTTACTCCCATTTGTGATCATTAATACCCTTTCAAGTATTGCATCCATTTTTTCCTTAAATTTTACTAAATTATTTTTAATATTTTTATCTATTTTTTCTACCATTATAAATCAATCCTCCATTTCCTCTGTAATGTGTGTGTGTTCTTTTTGTTTTTTATCGTCTTTATACATATCCATTTTACCCCCTATTTACCCCCTCTTTGCTGTTTTTTATGTGTGTGTGTGTACATCAAATAAGGTATGTCAGGGATAGGAAAACCCCCCTTAACAACCCCCCCTTTAGCCTACGTTTAACATAGTATCCACTAACACAACCACATCCAATGTGTCCCACCAATACCAATACACACCTAACGGGACACACACACACAAACCTTTTTAATCAATAGAGAATATGTCTATCCTTCTTGATTGTTGGCCCTGCTCATGACCGTGTTCGGTAGCAGAGAGGCATCCTCTTCCAATATTTTCTTCATCTAAAATCAGTTTAAAACGAGTGGATGCTATAGATTTACCACAACCACCCTGATTCTTATAACATTCTAAAGGTTCTATAGTTCCTTCACTATGAATCATTGCCTTGCATCTAACACATCGATATTCCCTATTGTAGCAGCTCATCGGCTGATCCCTCCTGTTATTGGGTCAAAAACATCATGTAACCCTGGAAGATTATCATAAAGTATCCAATCTATACTATAATTATGTAAAAGATAGCCTAAGCTAACACATTCTTTTACTGCCTTGGCTTCTATTTTTTTCAGGCGGTCACTATAGGCTTCTATTTCCCTGAAATACTGGCTTTCCTTTTTAGTACCTGAAAAGTGTACCTCGTTTTTGGTTTTATCCTCGATAAAACCGTTGAGTATGTGGTAATCTCCTCGGGCCCACATCCCTATTGTTATTGACGCTGTTTCTGTTTTGGTAGGTACATAAATCAGTGTAGTTTTACTTCCATCTCTACCGGTTTTTTTTCTTTCTCTGTGTACTGGTACACTGTTGTCATCGCTTGTTGCATATCCATCATTTGTATCCCCAGGTATTGTATGGTGGTTTCTGTGCTTTCGTGACCCATGATTTTGGCTATGGTCTCTATGGGTACTCTTGCTTTCCACATTGTCCGCCCGAATGTCCGGCGTAATGTGTGATTGCTGAAATGAACATTGTGTCCTATGTTTCTGAGTCGGTTTTGTATGTCTTTGAGTTTGTTGTCTATCGCGGTTTCTGATTTGTACGGCCTGAGACTCCCTCCTCTTTCGTATATTATCAGCTGCTCTGGTATCACTATGTCTTTGTTTTTCTTCCAAGCCCTCTGAAACAACTGCTCCCGATGTTCCCTGTACTGCTGCAATATCTGGGGTGTCCTGGGATGCATGGGTATAGTCCGCCATTTCCCCCCCAGCCGGCCTTTTCCGAGTATGTTGAGGTATCCTACTTTTATGTCCTGTTCTCTTAGTCGGAGGCATTCTATCCTTCGCAATCCTAAGTCGAGTTCTAAGTGTATGAGGAGTTGTTCGAGTGGTGTGTCCGCCATCTCTCGCACTATATCGGGTTCCCTTTCGATTTCGTTTAACCAGTCTACATTTATTTTTTGATGAAGCGGCCATCTTACAGGTGTCTTGTTGATTGTATAGTTTCCCCCTGCTCCTCTTTTCACCGTCGGATTCCCGCAGTATTGTAGGAACCTGAACAATGTGAGCACCGCCCATTTCTTGTTCTGCATACTCTCCATTATGATGTAGACTTCTTTTTCCCCCAGTTTCCCTGGATTGGTTTCCATGTGGTTCTGCTGCAGGATCCTTAATGCATGTAGGTTTACCCTTTGTTCCTCTACCCAAGTGTTTTTCGCCAGTTTTCTTTTCTGCATGTCTTGTATATAGTTTTTTAGTTTCCGCCTGAAAATGTCCTGTATTCTGGGCATGATCAGTCACCCCCTTCATATCTTTATGATGTATTAAATTAATTGATATAATATTTGGTGTGATAGGAGAGATTTTGGAGGACACTAACACTTTTGTGTTAGTAAAACAAGATATTGGGGTTCTCCTATCACTTTTCTCTGTAAGGATACAGGGTGGAGGTGATAAAAAATTCTCAGGTGTTTCAGAGGAAAATCTGATGTTTGAGATATGTTTCCCTGTACCCATTCCCCCAACCATAGTAGATTCTTGACTAAGGCTGTTTAGGGATCCTTCATCATTCATGTATTTATTCCTCCGATTACCAATAACATTAATGTGAAACAACCAAGAGAAACAAGCACTAATCCACTAATACTAAGGGCTTTATCATACTCCTCAAAATATTTATCATTTGCTACAACGATACTTATGCCTCCTATGATAAATAATATTATCCCTAATGCTGCCAATATATACTCTATCATCCTGTCATTCCTCCGTTTGGGTATTCTCTGTACCATTCACCATCCCAAAAGGGTTTGAGATTGTCTTTCAGGAAAACAGGAATATTATGTTTCTTAGCATCAGTGATTATCTGCTCAATCCATCTCCTCTCAGGATTCACCCTGTTTTTTCTACTCCCGGTTTCAGCACCAATAATCACCCAATCAATATCAGGATAAACAATATTATACGCCATTCCAAACAGACTCTCCAGTAATGGCTCATAGGAAACAAAACGAACTGATGCTTTAATTGCATCCAACACTTCCTGATGATATAACTCATCTTCTTTTGTAATGGTCATTCCAACCCAGACATTCTTAGGAAAATTATATTTGGTTGCTCTCTCAGGATTCTTTGTCAAAATCTGGAATGTATGCTGAGGATAAATCATCCTAACATAATGCAAAATATTATGTATCCAGTCATCAGGGATCCATTTACCAAACATTTCATGGGTGGAGCAGAGAAATATTTTAGAAGGTTTTTTCAATGATTTTAGTTTATTAAACTCCTCTAAACATAATCTAACTTGTGGATTCCATTTAAAACGATCATACATCCGGGTAGCATAACAATAAGAGCATCCTGTTCTGCATTTGCCTTTTATCGGATTTATTGTGTAATCTGTCCATTCAATCTTTGTAGGATTCATCCCTTATTCCTCCATTCTTTCCAATTCTCTGAGTGATGTATTAATGTTTTCAACATATCCGGCTTCAAAGGAATCCTTGAGACTTTTCATTAATCTCTTTTTTTGTCTCTCCATCAGTTCTTGTTCAGTTATCATAATATTATACTTTTTTAGTCTCTCAACCATTTCTTTCAACTCCACACTCATAGTTTCCCACACTCCTCATAAATTATGTCAATATCTTTCCCACAAATCTTACAACAAACTTTGCCTTTAATATCCATCTCTTTCAAATGCTTTTCAATATGCTCAACAAAAATTGTCGCTTTTTCTAACACATCTAAGTTCAAAAGAAGTTGTTCGATAACATCATTCATTTCTTCTACTCTAAAATCAAATCTCAGTTTTTTCAGTTGTTCAAGATTTTTTGTACTCACCCTCACCGTTGTAAACTCATTGTTCATCATAGCAAGTATAAGTAATATGTTATGGGTTTATAAAGGTTTCTATTGGATAGATTTTTGTATAAAAGAGTTCTTTAAAACAAAATTCAATCAACCATAAATTACATTTATTAATAGTCTATCCTATATATCTTTGATGTCCATCAAAACTTTAGAGAATCAAGTTGGATTACTACAAGTAATACTCTTTCTCCATAAACACAAAAAATCCTATATGAATGAAATAAGAATCAAAACAAATATCAATATTGAAACATTGTATAATGCTCTCAAAAAAGCCAATGAGTTGGGCCTTATTCGTGAGGAGCCTGCAGATGTGGGTTTTGGCAGGCCTAAACGCTGGATATACCTCACAGATAAGGGGAAGAAGGTGGCGGTGTTGTTGGTTGAGATTGAGAAGATAATGAAGGAGAAATAGATAAACACATAAACACAGACTTCATTTACATACCTATGATGAAAACAAATGCCATATACTGCGGTGATTGTAAGAACGTCTTAGTGAATCATATCCCTGATGAAAGTATTGATTTAATTTATGTTGACCCTCCGTTTTTTAGTAATAAACAATATGAGGTTATATGGGGTGATGGATATGAACTTAGGGCATTTGAGGATAGATGGAAAGGCGGAATTGAAAACTATATAGCATGGATGGAAGATAAAGTTAGGGAATGCCACAGAGTTTTAAAATCTACTGGAAGTATGTATTTACATTGTGATTATCACGCTAACGCCCATTTAAGAATCTTAATGGATGAAATATTTGGTGAAAATCATTTTCAAAATGAAATAATATGGGGTCGTCATGCAGGTTTCAAAAGGTCAAGTGCAAAGAAATTTCCTACAAAAAATGATGTAATTCTCTTCTACACTAAATCTAAGGAGTATTACTTTGAACCTCAGTATAAACTCCATAAACCAGAATATTTAAAGCGTTTTAAACCCAATAAGACAGGTAGATTATGTAGAACCGATGTAAATCCAACTAAAGGGGGAAGAAGAACAATATATCTTGATGAAGTTAAAGGGGATTTGATAGATAATATTTGGAATGATATTAATCCAATAAATCCAATGGCAAAAGAACGCCTTGGTTACCCCACCCAAAAACCAGAATCTTTACTTGAACGAATAATCAAAGCATCGTCTAAACCAACGGATACTGTTTTAGACCCCATGTGCGGATGTGGAACAGCAATATCTGTAGCTCATAAACTCGGAAGACAATGGATAGGGGTTGATGTATCGCCATCTGCTTGTAAACTCATGGTTAAACGTATGCGGAAACTTGGGGTGTCTATCTCGGAGAAAGACATTATTGGGCTTCCGAGAACACTTGATGAAATCAAAAATCTGCAACCTTTTGAATTTCAAAACTGGGTCTGCCAAAAACTACTCGCAAGAGTATCCCAAAAGAAGTCTGGAGATATGGGTATTGATGGCTGGACAATTGATGGCAGACCATTACAGGTTAAACAATCTGAACATATAGGAAGAAACCCAATTGATAATTTCGAGACTGCTATTAGACGAATGAAAAAAACAAGAGGGATTTTTGTTGCATTCAGTTTTGGGAAAGGTGCTTATGAAGAAGTAGCAAGAGTACATCTTGAAGAGGGTTTAGAGATTGAGTTAAAAACCGTTGAAGAAATAATGAAGGAAATATAAAAAAGAAAAAGGGGGTTTTTATGCTGTGATTCCCAGCTCCATCTTTAGTCTGTCTATTTTTTGGTAGTTGATGTTTTCCTGCAGGAAACCTAGTTCTTTTTCCAACCTGCTCTTTAGATCCTCAAGATCCAGTGCTTCCTGGATTGTTTTCCATGCCAGATGCCTGGCGATCAAGATTCCATCTAAAAACCCGTTCTCATACCCGTTTCCATTTTCGTTCATGTTTCTCGTACTTCCTACCCCCTCTGACACCCTTGGTTTGTTTTATACTAATCTGGAGCGTATGTTTATGGGGTGAAATATCAAAAGACATAGAGGGTATATATATTTTGCCTGTACAGTACAACCGGGGTATAGGTGAGCAAAAAAATATTATGGGGACACAGGCAACCCTTATGCAGTATAAGGCATGGTTGCCTTTCCTTCGGAGTCCCTCATAAAATTTTTGCTATTACAACCACAACCCACCACCTAAAAACTTTTTAGGCACTACAAGGGGCGATATGAAATGACAAAAAAAACTTTGTTTGGAAGTATAAAAATTAGGGTAGTGATGGAGAAACAACCAACCTATAAGGTAAGCAACAATGCGGATATAAACAAAAAATATGCTTGGCTAAAGGATGAACTCAAAGAACATTTTTATACCGTGTTCTTGAATGGAAAAAACAGGATAATAGGCGACAAACTAATATGTCTTGGCACAAGCAAAGCATCAATAGTAGATATTCAAGATATAGCAAGAACCGCATTATTAACCAACACTCAGGCAGTAATATTAATTCACAATCACCCAAGCGGTGAACCTGACGCAAGCACTGACGACTATAATGTTACACAAAACATTAAAAAGGCTTTGGCTTTGTTTGAAATAAAAGTATTAGACCATATAATTATAGGGAAGAAAGCATGCATAAGCATGAGTGAAACAGGAATGTTAAAATAAAAGAGGTGATGGCTTGAAAAGAAAGGTTGCACTTGAAATTATACGAATAGAGACAGCGATACATGGGAGATGGACAAAAAAAGCACTGAGAACATACATAGAAAACCACATATCATGGACAACTGCACAAAAAACCGCCAGTATCGGCATGACACAATATCAAAGAACACACCCATAAAGAAAAGGTTTTCCCTCTTTCCCACCTTACTGTGGGAAATTCACCCTTTCCAAAAGAAATTTTTTATCAACACAACAATTTTAACTCATACTAATTTTTTCATAACCCTATGAAAAATCTTGGCAGTAATATCTATATCTACAGACGCAGAATGAACACCATCCACACGACCAACAACACCCAGCTCCGTTGCAACAGCATCAAGAGAATTAGAAAAATCTAAATCTTTCCGTTCCTCATATATCTTTGATAAATGTAACGTATCAACAACCTTATCCCCCTTTATCTTATCACGAAAACGATAATTCAGGAAACGAAGGTCAAACTGAAAATTATGGCCCACAATAATATTATCACCTAAAAACTTTTTAAAACTCTCCTTTGCCTTAGATTGAGAAACACCATCCTTTACCTTTGCATCTGTAATACCTGTAAGCTCCTGCACCACCTGAGGAATACTGCGCCCTGGGTTCACAAAAAAACAATGCGTCTTACCTATTTTTTTCAGCTCATCATCATGGATTCTGTATTTCTGATAAGCAATTTCTATAATTCTATCACCATATCTGGGGGAGAAACCTGTTGTTTCAACATCACACACCACAAAATCCTTACAAGAGCTAATAAGTTTTTTTGCTCTTCTAAGATGAATATATTTTTGCTCCGCCACTATACCTGGTAATATGTTGTGTGATAATGTAGACTCAGAATTAGAAGGGGGGGGGTACAGATACTCCCCCTCCTCCATTCTTTCCAATGTACCTAATATGTTGTGTATTCACTCTTGATCCTACACGTATGCTTTTTTGCTCATACCAGTAAGGCCCATATCCATGTATATATTTTTTCCTAACTGTCATATTCAACAACCTCTGTCATAGGGGTTTCCCTGGTGTTATATACTCCAGCTCAACCAGTTTATTCTTAAACTCTGCGATCTTAGAATCATTCCCTAATTCTTTATAGCATTCTATTGTTTTTAGCAGGTTCTCTTTCTGCTTTATCCTATCCCCCTTTTGCTCATACATCTTAAACATTTTTTCAAAAATATTTGCTAAGAAAAATTTGTCCTTTCCTACTAACTTAATACCCTTATCAAAATACCGTTCCGCATTATCATAATCCTTAGATTTATAATAGAGTTCTGCGAAGAGACTATAACATACCCCCAACGGCTTTGTTTCACCAATCTCATTAAACAAACTATATGCTTTTTTCAGATAAAAACCCGCCTCTTTTGTCTGATCAAGTTTAAGGTAATTTTCAGCTATATTAGCACTCATATATCCTTCCGCTCTTTTATCTCCTATTCCCTGCGCTATCGCCAATGATTGTGAATAATAGAGAACAGCCTCCTCATAAAAATTAATTCGGCCATAGGTAACCCCAATATTGTTCAGACAACGTGATTGCTCATATAGATTATTTGTTTCTTTGAAAATCTTTAATGCTTTACGTATCTCTTCAATGGATTCTATACTTTTACCTTGTTGATTATAAATACTCCCTATCCCACAATAGCATTTACCGGTAATTTCTATTAAATCTTTCTTTATACATTCATCTAATGTTTTTTTATATTGTTTCTCTGCCTCATCATAGTTTCCTTGCAGGTAGTGTACATATCCTATCTGATACTCCGCCTCTAACTTTTCCACTATGTTCTCGGATTCTGTTAAGGGCTGGAGTAAAGATATTGCTTTCTCATAATCCCCCTGGATAGCATAATTCCTTGCAGTCTCAATAATTTGCTCCATACCTATATATCTCCTTGTTTTATTATAAACATTATTGTTCATATTAGAGTTCTAATATTAACATCTATTTTTAAGATGTTTTTTCAGACGACAGTTTTTTGTGGGGTTTTGTGAACAGCTTATGAACCCAAGATACACTAACACCTAATTGCTTCGCAATTCTGTGATATCCCATCCCTTGTTTTCTAAGATTTGCTACCTGCTCATAAGTGACTGTTGGTTTTCTACCCCATTGTCCATTATGTTCAGATTGATATCGTTCTATTCCTGCTTTAACCCGAACACTGATGTTTTTGCTTTCTTGTTGTGCTGCCCAGGAAAGTATTGCAAGTATGAGATCTGATGTAGGCTGATCTGTGCTAAGGTAGGGTTCTGTGAGGCTTACTACGGGTATTTTGTATTGTTTGAAGTAGTCTATTTGTTTGAATGTTTCCCTTATTCCTCCTCTGCTGAGTCTGTCCATTTTCCAGACAAGGACCATGTCCATTTTTCGGTGTAATGCATCTTTCCTCAGTCTGTTTAGGTCCTTTCTTTCAGTGTTTCTTCCGCTTTCATAATCAATATATGGTGGTTCTACTATCTCATAGTCTCTTTGTTTACAGTATTCCCTCATAGGTTTGAGTTGTGTTTCTGGGTTTTGTTCCTTGTCTTTGGTACTAACTCTTGCATACAATGATACCTTCATATTGATCAAACTCCGGTTATATTTCAAATCTCCTTTATAGTATACTCTCTACGTATAGTTGCCCCTATTGTCTATTGTCTATCTTGTTTTGTTATCAATAAATGTTGTGATAGAGCAGACAACTTTTTTCGATGATAATTAACTGTTGTTCGCGGAACATCAGTTAAATCACTAATTTCATAATCAGATAATTCCTCTCCTTTATACATTATAAGCCAATCCACGACATCTAAAGGTTTTATTTTCTCCTCTGCTTCCCCATCCATCCTGGTTAATTCTGTTTTCATTACTTCTTTAATCTGACTGCTCGGTATAGTTGCAACCTTTATAAATAGTTTTTCAATATCAATATCAAAACTAAAAAAAGGAATACTATATGTGTCAAAACTAAGACTGGTATGCCAGACACCTTTTACTAATTCCTTTATTCTGTTTTCCTCTTCACGTATATCAAGCATCATGGTTGTTTTCCCCTGTTTACTCATATGAATATTATAGAAATCTTTGATGATTGGTGGAACATACCGGTAACTCTGTGCTATGAATATCAGATTACTACGAAATTTTCTTATAAGCATAACAAGTTTTTCAAGGTCTTTATTCCTCCTCAACAATGCTTCTTTACTATTGAACCATAGTCCTGCTTCATCAAGAATCACTACGGTTTTATCTATTTCGACAAGATTAAGAAGTAAATTTTTTGCTGTGCTGCATGTAATAACCTTCTCTTCTTTTTTGAGAAAAATAATGTTTGTGATTATCTGAAACTGTTTTTTCTGTATCAGGTTTTCCATGAGAGTGCAAGCAAAATCTGTTTTCCCTGATCCCATTGTTCCATCTATAAGACCTATTTTTCCTTCTGTGAAACAATCCGTTATTCTCATATTACCTCATCAAGGGATGCTGTTTTCTTATGATATGTTCCACCCTGCATGCTGCCAAGCATCACAATACTATCCCTGGTGCTTTGTATTTTCAGGTTATGTTCTGTATAAGCTGTTTCTTTCCACCAATCCTGGAATGACTCATTACTCAGGGGTTTAATTCCTATTTTCTCCATTCTGTTAAGGGCTCGGTGAAACATTCCCTGTGTATCTACACGGATAAAAAATTTACAGATTATCTCCCGATAATCCTCTACTGTTACTGCATTACGCATTTTTGTGAGGAATGTATCTATTTCATCCTGACTGAGTGCTCTTTTGATTTTGAATGCTGTGGTTTTATCAAAATCTGATGATCCATTATCACTCATTACCCTCACCCTCTGTTTTGCTATGATAATGTTCTTGTAGTATCTTCCCCATATTTTTCTGCTCATTAGTCTCTGGTGTAAGGGCCTTGATTTCCTCAAGAATTATACTGATTACTTCACCATTGGCTTCTGTAAAAAAATTTGGGTTCTCAAGTTTCTCTCTGAGAAAATCATTATTATTTATACTTGTTTTGATTCCTCGTACTTGTTTCAGATTCAGGATCCTTATTGATTTAATGAGTTCATTGATTTGATCCCGGTCCATCTCATAATTGTAACTCTCATTCCGTATCTCATAGAGGTCTTTGAACATTTGCCAGAGTATGTGGAGGTATTCTTTTTTCTCGATACCTTCCACTATACCAGTATCAGATTTTGCTTCTACCATCATATATTACTCTCCTGTTTATCTTTTTTTCTTTTTCCTTCCCCGGCTCATCTTGGCTTCTGCTACATAACCCCCGCTGTCTACATAGAGCAGATGCCCAGAGCGTCTTGTATGTTTGGTTTTACCAATTCTTTTTCCCATAATTATCTAATCCTCCTCAGCAACATCTGTTTTGCTGAAATGTTTCCTAATAACAACAATGAGTATTATACCCATGATTAAAGCACCAATAACACTAAAAAGCATAACGATGCTGTAGGGTTCTACTTCTACATATGCATATTTATAACTCCTACCCTGGTTATTGTAATTCGCCCAACCATTGTTATCAACTATACTTATTTCTATCAGGTCATACTGTATATAGCGTTCCCGGTTAGGCTGAAAAATTGAGGGAACATTTTGCAAATGTACATCAAGGCTGCCATTACCAATATAAGTCTTAATCGGTATCGCCTCCCCTGCTTTATATCCCGTGATTGTTATTGTGAAATTACTATCCGCCCTGGTACGAAATATAAAGTTTTCTCCACCTGGTAATATCTGCGCAGTGTATTCTATTGGTGGTGGTAATATTAGGATCTCAAAAGCATAATCCTTGTAATAATTACCCACAGATGCAGATGCATTACATTTATATATTCCACGCTTTAATGTTTTGAATGCTATGGTTTGTTTTTCACCGGGCCAGGACTGCACTGTTTTGGTTTCCTCACCCTGTATAGTTAGGGTTACACTGATACTGCTCTGTATCACCTTACCCGCATCAAGACCAGATGCAAAGAACTGTATTGTGATGGCTTCGCCTTCAATGTACTGATCCTTCGGTTGTATGCGTAGGAATACTCCTGAGTCCTCACCCGCACCTGTGTTTTGGGATATCAGGGGTAAAATAGAGGCTGAGAACAATAAAAGTAGTATGAAATAGGGGGTTATATGTCTCATGTTTTTTTAATCCCCCTCTTTTCTCTTCACAACTACTTCTTTCTCAAGCTTAAATTCTTTTATCATATTTGCATTTCTGCGTCTAAGAAGCCTGTTGTCTGTTTCAAGCTCATTAATCCTGTCACGGTTTAATTCTGCTTTTTCTCCTTTCCTCTCAGATGTTGTGAGAAATATTTTATTTTCTCTTTTCTCCATTGTTACAGGATCACGGACTATATATGTTTTGAATATCCAGAACCCATAAACAAAAAAATCATCTTTATGAATCACTAATGAATAATCCATGCTTGTGACTTTTGGAAACTCATAGTTTGTACCGGGCTTAGGTGCTTTAAGCACCAGATGCCGATGAAAATCATTAGTTTCAGATGTAACAAACATAATTACAGGACTTGGAAGAACAACCCAACCAACAATAAAAAATATACTAACTACTATGAATACCAAGGCAAAAGGGATACTGAAAAACCATAAACCATATATGATACCATCCATGAACCTAAAACAGAGGTAGCTGAGAGCACCACCACTATAAACACCAAGGAAAACAACATTAAGCACACCTATAATAACCAGTGCTGTGAGAAGCTTCCCTAATGGTGTAAGATGTATCCTCATTTTTTTTCTTTTCAGATTTTCCTCTGCAATATCCATAGTTTTGTTTTCTATTTCTCTTCTTCTAAACGGCCACATAATTATCTATTTCCTCCTATGTTTTCTTGTAGCAACCAGATATGATATAATAAGTGAGAATATTCCGGCTATCATGGTAACAAGTATCCATGTCCAAAACACACCCTCCGTCTCCCCTGATATTAGATTGAAACTAAGAAAGAGTAGTATCACGACTCCAAGCATAACAGGATACATCAACTTGCTTGTCATTTCTCGCTTGAACTCATTTTTTGCAGCTGTATGCAAATATTTACTACCACTACTACTACTAATAGTTTTACCGGTTTTCTTTTTCTTAGACATATTTTAGATCACTCCCACAACTTCTCTATACTCCGTTTTGATTTTTGTGTAAAGATATAAAACAGCGATAAAAATAACAAAGAATCCAACAGAAAGAATAGTAACATTATAGAATAAAGCATTACCAAAGAAATGATGAGTCATTCCATATATTGTGTTAAATAGAAACAACCATGTATAAATAATAAAAACTCCAAGTATCAACATACAAATCTCAAACGTTATTCTGTTGTCAATTTCTTCTGCTGTTCCTTCAACGATTGTTTTCATTTATATCACTCCTATAACATTGAGATAGTTAACAGTGGCATGCAGAATAACACTGAGCAGGTATCCTATGATCCAAAACATTTTTTTATTAGTCCTCGATACTATGATTGCACCTGGCAGCACAAACAAAAGATGCAACAGGGGCCAGAATGACACATACATTGTACCTTTGTCAATATAACTTATAATATTGTGATAAAAGAGTTCTGCGAGAGCAAAACCCAAAGCGGAAACCATTGCAAAAGATATGATGCCTTTTTTTGTTTTGAAAAAGAAAATAGGTAATAGTTTAAAGAGTTCTTCGGTGAAGGGTGCCACAACACAAACCATAACCAAGGCAGTGACTGCAAGACTCAACCAGCTCTCAAGATACAAAACTACTGTTAGGCATATTGTGAATCCCCAGATCAGGGCCAGCATCAGCTCAACTGCTTTCTTTTTTATCATGTCTTTCTCTTATCTCCTTTTCAAGCCCTCACTTTCTTTTTTTAGATTTCAAATGCTTCTTATGAGCAGACG
>Ga0180732_1000732_pt1 | contig 24908 bp, 20 predicted proteins | sample KR11_01MetaG_FD_148674 | JGI IMG/M metagenome (GOLD analysis project Ga0180732, IMG submission 148674) | Groundwater microbial communities from the Olkiluoto Island deep subsurface site, Finland - KR11_0.1 MetaG | ecosystem: Environmental > Aquatic > Deep subsurface > Groundwater | place... | reverse complement strand
GGCTTTCGCCGGAATGACGGAAAACGGTATTTTTGGACTTTTTACGAGACCATTAAGGGATTAGGGGATTTTCTTTGTCAAATTTAAGCATAGAAGCAAAAGTCGGTGTTTTTGTTGTAATTGGAATTATAATTCTTGGATACATGTCCATGAGGCTGGGGAAGCTTGGTTTTAAAATGGATAAGGGATATGAAGTTAAGGTATATTTTGATTCAGCATCCGGCCTTGAAGAAGATGTTTCGGTTGAAATAGCGGGTGTTGAAGTGGGCAGGGTCAGCAAGGTTTTGCTTGAAGACGGAAAGGCGCTGGTAATTCTTCGAATAGATTCCAATGTTAAACTTAGAAAAGATGTTAAAGCTTCGATCGGAACCAGGGGAATACTTGGTGATAAATATGTTGTGCTGGTTCAGGGCTCTTCGGCAGCTCCCTTGATTGAACCGGGTGGGCGCATTGTCAGCACTACCACTGCAACAGATTTGGATAGCCTGATGAATGTTCTCGGAGAGGTGGCAAAAAATATCAGCACGCTGACACGTTCGTTTGCGAATGTAATGGGAGGTGAAAAAGGCGAAGCCTCACTTCGTTCAATAGTGGATTCTATGCAGGCTGTGGCTGAAACTCTGAACAGAACCGTGCAGGAAAACAACGAAGAGCTTGTAAAAATAATAGCAAATCTTTCCGAGTTCTCGGCAACAATAAATGAAATTTCATCAAAGATTAATAAAGGTGAAGGAAGTATAGGGAAATTAATTAACGAAGAAGATACGGTCGAAAAGTTAAACGGGACTCTTGCGTCACTTAAAGAAATAACTGAAAAGATAAACAGGGGAGAAGGATCAATAGGGAAGCTTCTTAATGATGAAGAAACTGTAGAAACTCTAAATTCAACCCTTACCAGCATAAATGATTATATGCAAAAACAGGAATCTTTCAGAACATATCTGGATTACAGGGGAGAATATCTTTTTGACAGCAATGATGTTAAATCCTACCTTAGTCTTCGTATTCAACCAAGGGAGGACAAGTATTATTTGCTTCAGGTTGTTGATGACCCGGGTGGAGTGGAATCCGTAACCGATATTACAACGACTACAAACGGAGTAACCACGACAGAACATATTGAAAAGAAGGAAAAAAATGAAATTAAATTTTCAGCCCAAATTGCCAAGCGTTACTATGACCTTGGCTTGCGCGGTGGAATTTTTGAATCTACAGGCGGTTTCGCATTTGATTACTATCTTTTAAAAGATCGCCTGACCCTCTCAATGGAAGCCTTTGATTTTGATTCAGACAGCAACGCTCACTTGAAATTCAAAGCAGATTTTACACCATTTAAGCATTTATATATAACCTCGGGCTTTGATGATTTTATAAGCGATGAGGGTAATGAATCTTTTTTTATCGGGGCTGGAATTAACTTTTTAGATGAAGATATAACGACCATTCTTTCGGATCTTCCATTTTATAAATAACAACGACGGCTTCGTAAAAAAGTCGTCACTCCGGTGAAAACCGGAGTCCAGATGATCTGTAACCACTTGAAAAGACTGGATTCCAGCTTTCGCTGGAATGACGGTTAAGATGATTTTTGGTCTTTTTACGAATTCATCAAAATTAAAGGCTGTGGAATATTTTTTCTTCAGCTAAATCTGTGTAGCTGGAATCTTTATAGTCAGAAATAATTTTATTAAAAGCCTCAACGCTTTTGTCTTTGTTTCCCATCACAGCATAAAGCCGTCCTAAATTAAAAAGGGTTTCGTCTTTAATTTTATCATCAGGTCCGGATAAAATTTTATTAAAATATTCTACAGCAGCGGTGTAATCTTTTTTTCCTTCGCGTGAGTATGCAATACCGTTAAATATGAGGTTTTTAACAAATGGATTATTTTCAAAGCCGGAAAGGGCTTTATTATATAATTCCGTCGCCCTGTCAAACTCACCGGCATTGTAACAGATATTTGCATACATAACAGTTGCCAGCTTTGCACTATCTTTGCCCCAGTTGTTTTCAACAATCTGAATAAAATCGTCTGATACTTCCTGGTATGCTTTTACAGCTCCTTGCTCGGTTTTAATTTTTTCATATTTGGCCAAACAGTTTGCAAGCATAACAGAAGCTTTACTTTCAGCTCTGTCTGAATAATAATAAAAAGAAGAAATAGCGACTATTATAAGCATAATCGCGATAGCCACTGATAATAAAAAAGTTTTATATTTTGCCAGAAATACGACGATTTTTGTGGTTAAGGAAATAAATTTATCAGGCTCTTCTAACTCTCTTTTTCGTGACCGGGTTACGCGTTTTTTCGCCACAATTCCTCCTTTATTATTTTTTTTGGACAGGATTTACAAGATATTCAGGATTTAAATTATCTAAACTTTTCCTGTTAATCCAAATCTAAATCCTTATACATTGATACACATCTTCTTCATGTTGTAATTATATTTTATGATTTACTGGATAGCTACAATGAGAGTTGGTTTTGTTTGTGCACTTAAACTTAAAATAAAATCTTGTTTATCCCTGGCCCAGACCGAACACATTGGCTTAAACGAGCTGATTCAGGAGTATAATACCAGAGTAAACCCTGGCCCAGACCGGTATATAGACTTAAGTGAGCTAATTTTCCGGTTCCAACAGGAAATACAGTTGGCCAGTCATGGTGTTGCATAGCACCAGGGCGGGCTTAATATCTAAATTAAATCGGATAGCGCCAGGGCAGGCCTGTTATCCTGTCAGATTTTTTTTCAAAACGCTAAATTGCTATCAATTTACCAGACTAAAGATTTGTGAATCCAGCCCGTATCTCCATCAGCATGCTGAACATAAATCCAGTTGCCTTTGCGCTTTAAAATTTTAAATGGAATTCCTTCCTTGATGGTGAATAAAATTTCAAATTTTGTGTCTGGGCCTGATCGGACGTTACATTTTTCATTATTTGTAATAACTGACGGTATGTTACTGACAAGAGACTTGTGAATCCACCCTTTATCTCCCTCAAAATCTTGAAAATGATACCAGTTACCGGACTTTTTCAGAACAAGAATTGGATGATATTTTCCAACCTTCCACAGGATGTCATGCGCGTTTCCAGGCCCGGAGCGTATGTTGGCTATAGAAGATATAATTGTCAGGCGTTCTGCAAAGGCAATACTACTGAAAATAATGCTCAGGGCTATTGAAATAGAAGCGATAGAACAAGCTTTAATCAGGATAGAAGCTCTACTTCGCATATTCCTTCAAGGTGTTTTTTAAATTTAACTGCATCTTCTTTTGATCCAACAATTGAATCAAAATGCATGGGGATTGCAATCTCAGGCTTCAGGCGCTTTACTGCCTCGACAGCCTCTTCAGCGGTCATCACATAAGTGCCTGAAACAGGCAGCAAGGCTATATCAGTTTCAAATTTGTCCATTTCAGGGATAAGGTCTGTATCTCCGGCATGATAAATCCGGATTCCATCAACTGTTAGAATGAAGCCTAACCATCCATTGGTTTTTGGATGAAACGCCTTGTTGGTATTGTAAGCTTCGACCGCTTCAATTTGAACTCCGGAAACAGTTATTTTATCTCCTGGCTTTACAACTCTGACATTGCCGGAAAGTTTTTTGGCTGATTCCGCTTCAGTAACGATTACGGTCTCCGGTTTTTTTATTTTATCAATATCTTCAATTGAACAATGATCATAGTGAGAATGAGTAATCAGGATTATGTCTGCCGGCACGATTTCCTTTATCTGAAATGGATCGATGACAATTATTTTGTCATGCGCATTTATTGCGAATCCGGAATGTCCAAGCCATTTAATGTTTTTCAGCATGTTTTGCGGCATGTCTGTCCTCTTTTGGTTCACGGTTCAAATTATACACTATAAAATAAAAGTGCAGGCAATTCAACACAGGTTAGTTTGTTGCCGTAAACCGCTCCAGTATCAATTCCTATTTTGTTGGGCTCTACCAATGGTTCCACGTACGGTGTATGCCCAAAAACAACTCGTTTCCCAAAATCAAAATCCGAGTTTACGAAATCTTCGCGTATCCAGAGAAAATCTGCAGGATTCTGCATTTCAAGCGGAATGTTTTCTCTGAGTCCTGCATGCACAAATATATAGTTATCGCTCTCATAATAAAGCGAGAGTGATTCAAAAAAATCAAGGTGTTCTTGAGGTATCAGGGGGGAACTATTCGTCCGGCTTCTTTTCATGTAGCTTTCCAAAGTCAACTGTCCTCCATTTATCAGATAGGTAAGACTGTCTTTTCCTGAAAGATATTTTTCCAGCATCTCTTCGTGGTTGCCCTTTAAAAATACAATTTTTTGAAAATGCTTTTTTAAATCAATCAGATATTCAACAACATCAAAAGAACTGGGACCTCTGTCAATATAATCTCCAAGGAATAAAAGGGTATCATTATCTCGATTTATATTGATTTTAGCCATAAGTTCACACAGCTTATCAAAACATCCATGTATGTCCCCTATGGCAAATATTTTTTCCATCAACTTTAACCTCAATTGATCGATTTTTGGCTCGATCTGCACTGACCTCTTGCGCATCAAGGATTCGCGAAAATCCTCGATATATCCACGGGTATGCCTGCGGTTTTCGCAAACCCTTATGCATCAAGATCTCAGCACATCTCTTCCCCAAAAAATCGCTCAACTTACGTAAAACCTAAAATCTTTCCGCCCTGATAGACACAAAAGGCTGCCGCCCAGGCTATAGAAGTGCTGTAGCCCACGCTGAACAAAGTCCATTTCAGGGAACCGGTTTCCCGGCGTATTGTTGCTATTGTTGCGACACAAGGAAGATATAACAACACAAAGACCATTAATGAAAGTGCGGAAAGAGACGTCATTTCAGAAGATAAAAGCGCATTCTTGAGAGCATCAGGTTCATCTGTTTCTTCGGTAGCATAGAGTATTCCGAATGTGCTTACTACGATTTCTTTTGCAACAAAACCGGTAAGAAGCGCCACGCTGCCACGCCAGTCTATACCAATGGGAGCAAATACAGGGGCTATGGTTTTTCCAATACGGCCCATGAAAGATTTTTCAGCCTTTTCAGCTTGTTTAGCCCTTATAAGTTTTGTAATTGCGGCTTTTTTTTGTTTTTCCGTAAAAGACGCATCGATCTTATTTATTTCTTCATTGTAATCCATTGAATAGTTTATATTGCGTGGAAAAGCTGTGAGCATCCACACAATAACCGAGCCGACAAGAATAATACCCCCCATTTTTTTCAGGAACATCTTGCTCCTGTCCCACATATGGATAATAAGGCTTTTTATCATTGGAACCCTGTAAGGGGGCAGCTCCATCACAAATGGAGCGTCAGCGCCTTTGAAAAGTGTAGACCGGAATAAACGTCCGGTTATAATTGAGAGGATGATGCCGATAATATATATTGAAAAAATTACAGTTCCAGCTCTGGCGCTGAAAAAGGTGCCGGCAAGCAGAATATATATTGGCAGTTTGGCCGAACAGGACATAAATGGAGTAATCAGTATGGTAAGGATTCTGTCTTTATTGCTTTCAAGGATACGGGTTGCCATTATAGCCGGAACATTGCAGCCGAACCCCATGAGCATGGGTATAAAAGATTTACCATGCAGCCCTATAAGATGCATTATCTTATCCATTAGAAAAGCCGCTCTTGACATATAACCAGTATCTTCGAAAATAGCGATGAAAAGGAAAAGTATCAGAATATTGGGAAGAAAAATTATAACGCTTCCAACACCTGCTATTATTCCGTTTAAGAGAAGATCTTTAAAAAGACTATCAGGAAGAGAGGTTTCTAATATTGTCGATAACCAGTTAACTCCGTTGTCCAACCATTCCATTGGATAGGATCCAACAGCAAAAGTCGTCTGAAACATAATCCATATAAAGAGTATAAAGATAGGGAGCCCGACAAATCTGTTCGTAAGGAGGAGGTCAACGTTTCTTGAAGTATCTATGCGCCGTTTTTTTGAAGTTGTTACAACTTCCTTTATGATTCCGGCTATAAATCCATATCGCTCATCTGTCATTACTATTTCAGGATCGTCATCAAAACGGTCCAAAAGATGCTTGCGATGCGTCTCGACTTCCCGAAGAATTTCCAGGCTTTTATTTCCGGTTTTTTGACGAATGCGTTCTCTAACGATTTTGTCATTTTCGAGAAGCTTTATAGCCGTCCATCGTATATTATAAGGAAAATTTTGTTCTAAGCGTTCTTCGATGAAGCTTTGAAGTTTTGAGATAGAGTCTTCAATATCCTTGCTGTATTTGACCTTGCGTTTTTGGGAGATCTTTGATTTTGACTCAGCCAGTTCAATGGCCGTTTTCAGTAAACTATCAATGCCTTTATTTTTGTTTCCTGTTGTGAAGACTACCGGGACATTTAGAAGCTCAGACATCTTTTCGGCATCAATTTTGGTTCCCCGTGAAAATGCAACGTCAGCCATATTCAAAGCAAATAAAACCTTGCAGTCAAGTTCTCTTAACTGCGTGGCCAGGTAAAGGCTGCGTTCAAGGTTGGATGCGTCAATTATATCGATAACAACATCCGGGGACTCATCAAGAACAAAATCCCGCGCGACAATTTCTTCTATGGAAAAAGGGGTTAAACTGTAAGTTCCGGGAAGGTCGATAATTTTAAGATCATATCCATATTTACTTACAGCCCCTTCCTTTTTTTCAACTGTAACACCAGGCCAGTTCCCTACCTTTTGCCTTGTCCCGGTAATATTATTGAATATCGTTGTTTTGCCTGAATTCGGGTTGCCTGCAAGGGCTATTGTAAAGCTCTTTTTATGCATCAAAGGTCTCTATAATTTATCGACGGTTATGTTTGCAGCTTCTTCAACCCGAAGAGATATATGATAACCCTTTATAATCAATTCAAGCGGATCTTTCATGGGCGCATATTTTTCTACGTAAATTTCCGACCCCTTGGTTAGTCCCATTTCAAGTACCCTTCTGCGTAAGGCTCCATTCCCTCCTACACGGACAATTATTCCGGTTTGCCCCTCTTTCAGTTCGCTTAACAGCATTGTGAAGTCTCCCAAGTTAGTTCGCTTCGCTCACAATTGGAATATTGGAATATTGGAATGATGGGTTCTGGGGAGATGTGACAGTGGTTTGTTGGCAAAGATCCACTTGACAAGGAAGTCAATAAATGAAAAACTTTTTTTAGCATCATCATCCCATCATCCCATCATTCCATCATTCCATCATTCCATCATTCCATCATTCCATCATTCCATCATTCCATCATTCCATCATTCCATCATTCCATGCGCGATGCAAAAAATCGAGGCCTCGAAACTCTCCTTTGCTTTCAATAAGTTGTAGAATTTCCGAGACGTATAATTAGCTTAATACTTTAATAGCCTGAACAATTATCTTCTGCGCCAGTCCGTGTCCTATAGCGTAACGGTTGCGATCTAAAGCTATAACCATCTGTCCTTGTCCGCTGTTGGTAATGACATCGATCTCATCTCCAATTCTCAGCCCCATGCTTAATAAACGCATACGTGCAGTTGATCCACCTGTAAGATCTTGAATTATTAGTCGTTCTCCTTGTTTTGCCATTACAAGGGGCATAAGTTTTAAATGGTCTTTAAGACATTCTGAACAAACACCATAGATTTCCAGCTTATGCTGGAGCATGTGGAAACCATAAGTATGGGATACCTCCACCTGTAAATTTTCAATCTTTTCATTCTGGAACTCAATAATCTTTTTGCATTTTGTACAGATCATATGATCATGATGCTGCCCAAGATGCCTGTGCTCATAGCGTACAGGTCCATGATTAAATCTTCTTTTTTTGGCAAAGCCATAGCGGCATATAAGTTTAAGAGTTTCCCTGACAAAATCAGGGCTAAATTCATAACCATTTTCCTCAAGAAGATTAATAAGTTCGCTTACAGTAATATGATGTTCTGTTTGCAGAAGGACTTCAAGAATTTTGTATCTATCTTCAAAATCAGAAATATTTTCTTGCTTAAAAAGTTTTTTGAACTGTTCTTTTTCCTGGCTGTGAACTGGCTTCATGTTAATTTCCTATTGAGCATAATTTCTAACAATAATACTGTATTACGTGGTTGTCAATAAGCCAAAAAACCTTATTTAAAAAAGCCTGTCCGCATTTATAAGCAGACAGGCTTTTTTGTTTACTATTATAAGGCGTGTTAAAAGGAAAAGTCCTTTCGTATTAAGAAGATTAAGAAGACAATCATTTTTGCTGGTTATCTGGAGTGACCGGGCATATCATAAGTTGTACATGAACCGCTCGAACAAGTCTTTGTTGTTGCGCTGGGTTTATTGCTTGAACCAGAGCTTCCTCCCATTGCGAAATTAGTAGAGCTGAGGATGCGTTCGAACTCCTCTGCTTTACATTCCGGACACTTAAGTTCCACTTCATCATCTTTATTCATAATAAGTATCTCAAAATAGGCCTGGCATTTCAGACATTTAAACTCAAATATAGGCATCGTGCATACTCCTTAAAAAATTTCTAATCTCTGAACAAATTATAGTTTAAGGTAATAGTTCACCACGGATTTTCACGGAATTACACTGAATTATCAAAATACTCTTCTTATAATGAACATCTAATTCTGTTTGTCTTTGGTAGTCTGTGGTTAATAAATCCAGCTCGCAACACAATGCATTTTCGCAAACAGATTCCATCGTTTACAATTTTCAGTGAAACTCCGTGTCGTTCCGTGGTGAACTATTTCGGTTTAAGATATTTTAATAGGGCTTTTTTTACAGTTAAGGCATTTTGTTCCGCTGAATTTTTGCTGCTGTCAATAATAATTTCTGCAGACGGGTTTTCTTCATACGGAACGTCAACACCTATTACTTTGCCTAAACCTTCAAACTTAGAGCCCTTTTGCTTTCTTTCCAACGCCCGAAGGTACATTTGAGAAACAACATGACCTTTTTTGCGTTTAGATTCCCGTTCTATACATACTGAAAGAGGGCATTTTATCATTACCTCAACAAAACGCTGAATTTTTTTTCTGGCATATTTCCGGTATAATAGTTTATGTGCAGAGGCATCTATTATGACATTAATCCCATTTTGCACTTTTTCTGCTGCAAAATCAACCAGTTTTTTATAGACCAGATCGCGTTCCCTGTCAGTATATTCCGGATTAGTAGCATATTTTTTACGTATTGTATCCAGCTCAATTCGTTTACAGGTTATTCCTTCATCAGCCAGCATATCATATACAAGCTTTGACAGTTTGCTTTTGCCTGAACCCGGAAGCCCTGTAAACCATACAGCCCATGCTTTATTCGAGATATCTGTTGATTTCATCTATATTCATTGTTTCTGTTGCCAAAATATTTCTTGTGAAGTTAAAAAGCTTTTTGCGTATATCTGCAGGATGATTTGGATACCATTCGGGCGAAGCTATTACAAGACACCTGAAAGCATAAAAAGGTTGAATAACTTTAAAGATTTCCTGATCTTTTGTCTTTTCCAAATAGGTTGTTATATAAATGTCGTGCAGTTTTTTGTAGTCACCATCTAATTTGCCGTGCTTCAGGAGAGAATAGAGCAGATAATTGATACTCAATGTGGAAACATCATCCGCAGCTTCTCCGTATTCTCCTCTACTTCTGTCAAATGTGGAAAAATCGGTTCCTTCTCTAAATTTGATATTCCAGGGATGAAAATCGCCATGTTCACGGCAAAGGCGGTGAGTATATTGTTTTAGCTTCCAGCGCCATTCAACACAATGCTTTTCAATATCACAAAAATCGTTATCTGAGAAAAACTCATAATTGTTTGGATATCCATCGATAATACCCATTATGCATTCGCCATGCCCAAGAAGCTCTCTGATTTTCCTTGTATAAAGCTCGGGCTCATCTTTTTTTTCACTGTGAATTTCAGCCAGATACTCACCAAGTACCCTTGCCCTTTCTATATCAAGATCGGTTATAGCCTCAGTTTTAAGGCGCTTTAAATCTAAAAAGTAATCAGTTCCTTCAACCTTTTCCGTCAGCAGAAAATAGATATTTGCATCACGAACAGAGCGGGCATTTCCTTCGGCATTGAAGTATCCGATGTCAAGGGGATGGGCGTGTTTAGGAAGGCGCTGGCCCGCATCATACTGAAACATCAGAACATTAGCTCTGTCCCACAGATACTGGTGTCCGTATTTATCTTTTCGCATTGTAGAAAATATAACTGATCTGTCCTTACCTTCTCTACGAAAAGTAACCAGAAATGTATCTCCATAACCCAATTTTTTTATTGTATCAGTAAAGGTTCCAAGTTTTTTGACTCCAAGAATTTCAACTTTTCCGTCAAAACGTTCTTCCAAATATTTTTTTATTGTATCTATCTTAATAGGAATATCTATTGATTCATCAATCATTTTCTTCTCTCATCTGGCGCAAAGTTTCTTCTAAAATCTGCAACCGATACCGATCGTCCCTTAAGGCAGGGCGCTTAGATCGGATGCTTGGGGTTTTTTGTTTTTTGAAGGCATTTCTTAACTCAATAACTGCTCGTATTATATTATCATTTGCTCGGAGGGTGAACAAGTCATAAAGAATTTTGTGTACGCCCGGCATGGGCGTGAACTTATGGGGTGAAAGTCCCCCTGCACGTGAATCCTGTTAATGTGCTGAACACATTAGCAAAAGTATTAGCCGAAGGCAAGGGCGGAATCGTGAGCCTAAAGCCCCAATCGCCCACTGAATTTCCGGGAGGCCAAAAGGAGAGCTTTTCAAAGGACTTAAAGTTTTGCTCCGCAGTATTTGCAGCACTTCGCATCGATGTCATGGCCTTCTGCGCTGCAAGCCTGGCACGCCTGAGTGGAAACCTTCCTTCCGGTGGCACGAGCAATTTCAGTTGTTACAATCCCTGTAGGTACGGCAATTATTGCATAACCGATAATCATGATGACAGCAGCCAGAGCCTGACCGAAACCTGTTTTAGGCGATATATCTCCATAGCCGACTGTAGTAAGCGTTACGATAGACCAATAAATACTTCGAGGGATGCTTGTAAAACCATTTTTTTCGCCTTCTATTACATACATCATGGAACCGAAAATTATCACCAGTGTAAAAACAGTAAATAAAAATACAATAATTTTCCGCCGGCTTGCACGCAGAGCCTGGTTAAGCAACCTGATTTCAACAAGATACTGAACCAGTTTGAAAACCCGAAATATTCGAAGAACTCGAAGAATCCTGATAACAAGAAGGAACTGGCTTCCAGGCAGAAAAAGACTTAAATAGGTCGGGATTATTGCCAGAAGATCTACTATTCCAAAAAAGCTGGTTGCATACTTAAAAGGACGACCGACACAGGATAACCTAAGAAAATACTCAATTGTGAAAAGAAAAGTGAAAAACCATTCGCTTAAAACTAAAAAGCCGCCGTATGAATTTCGAATCGTACTCACACTGTCCAACATTACAACTATTACGCTAAGCACGATACTTACAATTAAAATTATATCAAATAATTTACCTGCAGGTGTATCAGCCTCAAAAATAATTTCATGAAGAGTTTCACGATATTTTCCTAACGAGCTGTTTTTTTTCATATTAAAATTGATGGTTTCTTAATGCGGATTTCAGAAGATAATGGGTCAAGACTACGTTTGACCCATGAGCAATCTATTTTCTCTTATTTCAATATTTCTTCTGATTTTTTATCTTTATTTTTAAACTTCTATGCCAGCTTGAATCTTGACTAATTAACAACAATGGTCAAACGTAGACCCCATTCCAATTGTGAACGCAGTGCGTGCACAATTTCAATATCGGGGAAAATCTCCGCAATGCGAATACAATGGTGCAGATGCCTTTTGCTTATCGCTATATTGTGCAATTTCAAATCTTTCTATCTGCTTTTCAGGTGGCTTTTTAGATCCCTGTAATAATTTTCATGTGGTCCGATCATAATCAATTCCCACGGATAAAATCCTCCGGAACCTCCGTCCCGTCTAACTACGAAAATGTCAATATTTCACGGACATCCCCCATTTTCACTTCCACTAATGTGTTGATCGAGATGTGACACTGAGTCTTCAAAGCCAAGTCTAATTGAGGTCGTGTCACAGCAAATGTCGTAGCAATGTCACAGCTCAATGTCATAGCTTGGCCATAATATAGTGACGCGTTGGATCTGTTGCTCCAGTACCAACCTCATTTATAAGTTCTTTGTCCAGCAAACCTTTTAAATCACGCTGGAGGCTGTGCCGATCATATCTTTGCAGCAAGATAGAGCGGATAGTTCTGAATAACCTGGTTCCTGATCCTGCTCAGCGGTTTTACGGATATCTTGACGGCCCTTTTCGGTGAATACTTCAAGATATACTGCCGTAGGCTTTTTGCATGTGTTCGGGTCCCTGATTTAACCTCTACCGGTACAAGGGCATCGTCAATAACCCTTATGAACTCAATTTCAGAAGTCCCCTCCGTCCATGAGTACAGCCTTGAAACACCTGAAGCAGCAAATTCCTGGGCAACGAAATTCTCTGCGAGATACCCTTTTGCAATGCCGTAATCTTGTGAATGGATGAGGCTAACCGGTAGATCCAGCATACACCCGAGGAGACCAATATCAAATAAAAACAGCTTGAACATATTTTCTCTGCAAAAGGATTCCAGGGGTATCTCAGCCCTTTTACATACCTTAACTTTTAGAATTAGCCCGGACTTTTCCAGCCAGGCAATGGGACCCTGCAGTTCCGCATAACCTTTTTTCCTGGGGATTACCTCTTTAAATCTGTATTTTTTGACTGACCCGTCAATATTTGCAGAAAGCTGCACAGGTACATTCTCGAATACGGACACAATATGTATCGAATTGATCTTGCCTGAATGCTTCGCAAAGTCGTTATTGTAGCTCTCAACCAGCTTTTCCTGAACATCCCTTGCCCTTTTCATTGCTTCAAAAAGATCATCCCTATTATAAGTCAAATAGGTTGAAACAACCTGCGGCATTCCGCCTGTGACATAATATTCCCGCAACCGATTCCACAGCCTCTGATGGGCTATTTCCGAGAATGAATCAACCTTGTCTGAATCCTGGTACAACTCCAATGAGACCTCATCATTCAATGCCATGAGAAATTCTTCAAAATTCAACGGGTATAGTTTCAGGAAATCGACCTTACCCACAGGGAAAGATCCTGAAGACAACTTAACCCCGATCAGTGAACCGGCGCAGCAAAGCGCAAGTTGAGGCATCTTTTCGCAAAAATATTTTAAGGATGTCAGGGCTCCGGGGCATTCCTGGATTTCATCAAATATGACAAGGTCTTTGGCAATATCAATCCTTTTGCCGGAATAGATGGATAACTCAGTTAGTATTCTTTCCGGGTTCAAATCGGCTTCAAATGCCGTTGACAGCTTTTTATCCTTCTCAAAATTGAAGGTATGGCAATCGGAAAACTCGTTTTCCCCGAAGGCTTGAAGAATATAGCTTTTCCCAACCTGACGCGTTCCTTTCAGAATGAGGGGAGCGCGTGCGGCAGCATCTTTCCATTCAATTAGCTTTGCATAGATTTTCCGCTTCATAAGAGCATTATATGAGGATATTTATTTTTGTCAACGAGTTTTTCGCAAATTACAGATATATTCATACCACTTTTTCGTATATTACCGACTTTTTTGCACCATGTCGTAATACTATTTGGCTGGCTCGTAGTTCGATTGTCGAGCAACCGGTGTAAAAGCATCATTTTTACTGAATGAAGATAGTATTAAGTCCAAACTGTTCTTAGTCCCCCACGCAGGAGCGAGGGAACGAGGAAACAGTTTACCCTGCAAGAGTCAAGAGCAGAGCCTAAGTCCCTACGTCGTCCTGACCCTAAATCCTCTTAGAGTGCCACAGTTCCTCTTTGAGCCGCTCGAATACGTTGTAGACGATCGGGCAAACTGAGCAGTTATTCACCACCTGGATGAGCCTGAAGACGAACTCGTCCTTGTGCAAGTGCGGGAACGAACGGCAGTCATCAGGACGTGCATCGTAGACCGTGCAGCAGTTGTCTTGGAGGAAGGGGCACGGCTTCTGCCGGAAACAGTATGCATCCTCGTCTTCGGTCGGTCGGAGGTGCGTGGCGGTCAGTTCCGAAGGTGAGATCCCGAGGCAACTCGCCAGCCGTGTTACATCCTCCTCCGAAAGCTTCGGTGAGACTTCCTTGCAGCAGTTCGCGCAGGTACCACAGTCTATCTGCCGGGCGATGTCTTTGTAGTGCCGGTGAGCAATGCTGTCCAGTTCCTTGACAGACAGATCGACGCCCTTGAGAAACGTCCGGAAACGCCAATTCTGGTCTTCTTTGGCCTCAGCAAGCTCGCGCACTCGCTCAATGTCGGTTTCGATGTGCATGAATCCCTTTCGTGCAGAACCTATTCTTGAAGAACGATTTCAAATTGACTTATTTATGGATGTGCCGCAAGTCTATTCAGTGTTAATCTATTCCCATTTGGCCGATTTGCCAATATTGGCATTTTGACCAAATAGCGATGATTTTAAGCATGTAGCACGGATAACGCCCCATAAAAAAGCTATTTACCCATTTTGCCAATGCTGGCTTTTTCGGTAAAAGGGTTATGAACTAGGCATTTGACACCCATGATGCTTTTGAGCAATTGCTTTTTGGCGGATTTGGCAGCGTTGCCATTTCCGCCAAATGCCTATGAAGTTGAGCTCTTTCCATAGATATTATTTCTCAATAAATTATCATTTAGGAGATTTGCCATTGTTGGCTTTTCTCCTAAATGTATTTAAAAAGATAGCTGAAAGATTTAATGCCTAAAAAACAGTATTTTGGTAATGTTGTGGGCCATATGGCACGGGCCTTGAAATATTGATTACTTAAACGTCCCAGTACTCGCTCATGATTTAATCGACATATCAATTTATCAAGGATGTCCCGAAACTCCCACCAAGAAAGGCTTCCCACTTTTTTTCAAATCTCTCTCTTCCTCGTTTTTTTGTGGTAGGAAATAATTGTTTAAGATCGATGTTGCATAGGAGCTTTACTCGATCTATTTGTTGATATGAAAATATGACACCTGACATATTGGCAGCCTTTATTTGTCGGGTTATTTACTTATTTGTGGATGTCCAGGAGGCTCCCCCCTTTTGTTTTAGGTGACTCCTTTGTTTTCATTAGCGCTTTTTAATAGTGCTCTCGTATATACCCATAAGCCTTATCAAAAAGTTCCTGCTCTTTATGGAGTTTATATTTGAAAAGGGTTTGCCTGAGTACTTTTTGAATCTCTCGTTGCCCACCATGATTATTCTGCCAGCCATCAAATCTGGTAGCTCTAACAATTTTATCGATATCATCCACAATGTTAGCAACAATCTGTGGGGTGGCATCGCTTTTCACTTCCAGAAAGATTTCCGTCAACGCCTGTTTGTCATCCGGAAAAACTTTCTCATGAGTCACATTTTCCATATGGACCATATCACGAGCTACATCAAGTAACTCCTTGAGCCATTCAAGGCTATTCAGTACGCCTGCTTCGTATTTCTCTTTGAGTCGTTCCAGTCGTTTCCCAAGTTCCTCAAAACGAGGATCATTTTTACTCCGAATTTTTGCCATCAGGGAAAGGTTCAGCTTTTTGGCTTTCTTTATACGTTCTTCTTCCGGCAGCTCAAAAACAGAGTCCGCATCCATGACCAATTCATCAATATCATTCCGGATACGGTAGATATCTGTATGCTCATGAATAATTTTAATGGTTTCGGGTCCAAGTGATTCCCATAATAATGAACCGACTCCGCCAACCGGTTTGATGGATTCATATACCTGAGCCAGCCAGCGGTAATCACGCCGATATTGATTTAAATAATTATCCGGAGAGATAGCTTCCCAAAATCGTTTTAGAACATTAAATTGAGAAGCATAGGCATCTTTCTTCTCATTTCCCATTAAACAATCTTGCGCTACGATAAGGCCTTCATAGCCTTCAATTGTCCGATCAACACCCGGAAAATAATCCAGGCATTTTTGCATGGCTGCGGGAAAGAGTTTTTTAAATGCTTCCACGCTTTCCACAACGCCTTCGATTTCTTTGGGATCATAATCAAGCGCCTTGGCGACATTTTCAAAAACGCCAAGATAATCTATAATCAGCCCATGCTTTTTAATATCATTGTAAAGACGATTAGTTCGGCACATGGCCTGGAGGAGCGTATGATCTCTCACGGGCTTATCCAGATACATGCAGTAACAGATCGGGGCGTCGAATCCGGTAAGTAGCTTTGAGGTCACCACAATTATTTTCAGCGCATCAGCCGGGTCACGATACCGATCCAGCAAGGCTTCCTGAACTTCAGGATTGGCATCAATTCCCTGCCAGCGGTTGAAATCTTTTTTTTCAACAGGCAGCTCCAGCTTCCGCCATTTCAACCAATCCGGAGCAATTTTTTTCGGTTTCCCATTTTCATCGGTCTCATTCTCAATAGTGCCCTGTGAAATATTCATGACCGCTTCCACTGCATCTTTACCAAAACGTTCAGCCAGCAGGTAATACATTCTCACAACAGCATCCCGGTCGTACACTACGACTATCCCCTTTAGCTGTTTTGGTTCCACATGGGTTCGGTAATGTTCCGCAATGTCATCGGCAATAGCCGTAATTCTTTTTGGTGCTTTTAAGAGGTTGGCCAGTTTCCCGGCTTTTTGAGAGATAAAGTTTTTTTCTTCTTCGCTCAGGTCATTCTGTTTTGCCAGCTCTTCAAATTCCTTATCGATGGAATCCCGGTCGATACGCAGCTCCACCAGGCGCGGTTCAAACTTAACCGGCAGAGTGGCTTCGTCCCTGATAGATTGTTTATAGGAATATCGATTCAGATACCGTCCTGGGTCTTTGGAAGCACCAAAAAGTTTAAAAGTGTTTCGCTCCAGACCTGAGATGGGCGTACCGGTAAGGCCAAAGAAAAAAGCGTTCGGCAGTGCCCAGCGCATTTTTTCAGCGAGACTGCCTTCCTGCGTTCTGTGAGCTTCATCCACCAGTACGATGATATTATCCCGACAGTTAAGCCCTTCGGAATTGTTCTCATCAATTTCCACCTCATCAAATTTGAATATGGTAGTGATGAGTAACTGTCGCGAATCCTGTTTTAGCTCCTTTGCCAGTGCTTTACATGATTTGACCGGTGTTACATTCTTAACCGCTGCATTGTTGAATACGGAATTAATCTGGCTGTCCAGATCTACCCGATCAACCACCACTATTACAGTGGGGTTCTTCAGTTCAGGGTCAGCTTTGAGCATTTGAGCGGCAAAGAGCATGAGCAGTGATTTGCCGGAGCCCTGAAAATGCCAGATCAGCCCCTTTTTAGCATCCTGCAGCTTCACGCGCTTAACAATTGTCTTGGCAGCCTCGTATTGGGGGTAGCGGGGCAGGATTTTAATCTTATAACTCGGCTTTCCTTCACCCACTTTGATTGTTGAAAAAACAACAAAGGATTGCAATATTTCCAACAATGTCTTGGGATTGAGCAGATGCTCGGCGCTTTTTAATACCGTGCGCATATCCTGCGGAATCTCATCGCGATCCTCTGTACTATACCATGGAGCCCAGTTTTTGAAACGGGCACCAATAGGGCCGTAATAAAAAGTTTTTCCTTCAGAGGCAAAGCAAAGGAGATTAGGCACAAAAAAGGCTTTCTGGTTTTCCCAGTAATGTTTGTAACCGCCCAGGAAGTCCGCCGCGCCATCCTGCCAACTGATCGCATCACGCACTGGTGTTTTTACTTCACCCACCACGAGGGGTAAACCGTTTACATAAAGCACAAGATCAAAATATGCATCCCGTGTTCCGGTAAACTGCACCTGCTGGCTGAGCACATAGTGATTATTCTGAAAATTATCAAAATCAATTAGATGAATGGTTATGTGTTCGCCGTCTTTGCCAAGGGGCATGGATGTGCGGCCAAGGAGCCAATCCTGAAAAATCTCATTTGCCCGGATGAGGCCACTGTAATTAGCTTCCAATAATACTCCACGCATGCGGTGGATTACTTCGTCAGCCAGGTCGGAATTTGCAGCCAGCGGTTTATTCAAACGACACAGGGATTCTTTAAGCCATGTATCAACAAAGACATCCTGCGGTTGTTTACCGTGTAAAATAAGATTCTCACCATGCACAAACTTCCATGGTGGGAAAAAAGACGTGCCATAGGGCGCAGATTCTTCAAAGACTTCATTTATCCTTCTGCCTTCATCCTTCATCCTTCCAATCAGGTGATCCCGAAGAGCGTTTTCGATGGTGTTTTGTTCGTTAAATGTTGTTCTACTCATGATGTCGGTAACCCTAATTTATCAAAGAATGCTCTATTTCTTTCTTTTGCAGAATTTACTAACCGATCAAAGGAGACTACCTCAACATATGTACCATAGCTTTTATTATAAAAGAAGTAACCAAGCCCATCGCTTGTTAATATAGCATCGTGTATCTTGCAACGGTTTTGAATGCTTGGAGTAATATCACATATAACATAACAAAAACCTGGTATAGAATCTGAATGTGGAATAGGCCTTCCAGCAGAAGTTTTTACTTTTCCTTGTCTTATTCTTTCAAGATATCCAAGTGCCTGTTCAATTGGATCTTTCTCTTCGCCTTCCTTTGCATCATTCCGCATAGGACGCTTGATTTCTACAACAACAATTGAAGCAAGAGGTAGTTTTGTCCCTTCTGATACCAATATTGGATTATCATAAACATTTAAGGCACAAATATCTGGCTCTTTGGTCTCAGTAGATCCAGTAATTGGCATGGAAATTAGTGTCTTATCAGAAGCCAGATAATTATGAAATGCTAAACGCTCATCTATTAACCATAGGTTACAGCTATCAAAGGCAACCTGATTTGAATCCTTTCCCAGTGGCATAATCAGCTTATGAATCAAATCTTCACGAGCATACTTGCCGTTGTCTTGCCTCTGAATAGCTTTTTCAAGTATGTCGAGAATTACCTTTCTGTGAGAAACATAATTGGCCAAATCTGACTTTTTAATATCCTCAGCTATATCCAAATATTCTTGTAATCTTTTTTCGTAATCATCAGGATCTTCATCTTTTTTGGGGTTCATGATTTCATGCCCATCAGATAGAAGTTTACTTTCAATTTCGGAGAGATACTTATGTAGGGTGATGTCTAATTCTTTATCTGAAATATTTGGATCAACATACAATCTATTCTCTGGAATTCTTGACAGAATAGGTCTGTATCGAGGTGCTTTATTTGATACAAAGTTTTCAACATGTTCTTTTCCTCTTTTTTTATTCTCCTCCAAATATATAGAAAGGTGTTCTGCTGCGCTACTAATAACAGCGAATCGTATTTCGCTTAGAGATATTTCTGTATCTGCAAAAAGTTCATTTACCTCTTCTGATATATCGAAACCTGTGCGTTCGGATCTCGCCTTCTCATTGAGAAATGTAGAACCAACATAGCAGGCATATACAAATTCACCATTATTATCGTTAATTTTTCCATAAAGCCCGGGGATTTTTCCTGTAATATTCTCTTCTTTTATAAGCCGATTACCCGCACAGAATGCTATAATGTGCGAACGCGATGTATTTGCACGTAGTTTTACATGGGTCAGATCAAAGTCCTTGTTTTTTATTGAAATGGTTTCAGAAGTTGCTGATGAATGCATATGCTCACTGTAGACCTGATCGAGTCCGATGCTTTCGTTATCGTCACGAACTACAATTTTAGGTGCTCCACCTTCTCTTACAAAATACCATAAACAATGTTCAAATAGGCTATTGGCAATAGCGGCTACTGTTTTAAGTGAAACAGTACGATATTTTTCAACAAAACCTTCAAGATATACGCTGGTCGTTCTATTTGCTCCAGAAGGTGCTTCTTCGATTACAGGTTCGCTTATACCCACAGTGGCATTAAAAGAAAACTTCCTGGATTTGGGAGCATCTGTTTCATCATAATAGATGCTTTCAATATTCACCCGGTTAAAAGCCTTCAACCATAAAAGCCGACCTACACCTCGGCATCCTTTTTCCGCCTTATATTCACTGTCAAGCGTTTCAAAGGACTTCATATTTTCATCATTAAAACCTATACCATTGTCAATTACTTTAAAGCCAATAATTTCCTCAGGAGTGCTCACATCTGACTTCTTTTTTTCGTTGTCAAAATTAAATTGGCCTTGCTTGCTCCTCAATATTTCTACAGTGATCGTACCGCTGGTTAATGATAATCCGGTTTCTTCAATGGATTGGATAGAATTAACCACAGTTTCAAATAGTGGCATTAATCCATGACTTTTGGGCAGACTTGTGTTGCGTAAGCGTCCGTGTAAATTTGTTTGCATACTCATATGTGAACCTCATTATATTGAAAAAACGTTGTTACGCTTATCTTAGCATATACAGTATGAATGAAAATCCTGTGTCTATCCTTCATCCTTTTCTCTTCAATCTTTACATTGAACACTAAAGCCAATTCGACACCTCTCTTTTTAAAGGTTGAGGGATGACGGATTAATTGCCATTCTTTCAGCCTTTAGCCTTCCGCCTTCACCCTTCCGAATGTTCATCTCGTTAAAACACATTCGACACCTCCTTGAAAGGCTGTTGCCAGATGTGTTGTTTTATTCTTTGAAGTTGTTCTTTTTTTTCTAATCCCTGTAATGCAATATGATTAAACAAATTATATACATTTACGATTTTGTCTCTAAAAACGCGATCAACATATTTGAATTTAAATGAAGACATATCGCCATTTTTTAAATTTTGGATATTTGTTCCGGCGGTAATTCCATAGATGTATTTTCTGAATACCGCTAAATTAAATATTATAGAGAGATAGTGCGCTATCGAACTATCTTTAGCTCTTATAATTGACATAAATCCACCCGCAAAATAAGAGTCTAATGTTTTTTCGATTAAACAGGATTTGCCTAAATGGTGTACACTCCCACTTGACATGCACATAAGTATGTCATTTTGGATCAGACATTTTTTATCACTAATCTTTACAGAGTTTTTTATTTTTTTCACATCACTCAGATCGATGCGCATTGTTTCTAAAGAAATGTTATTTGCTCTTAATATTTTATATTGGCCATCTTCTGCCTCATCCTCTCCTGAGTAAGTCACCCCTCTAATAATTTCGGCATATCTGTCTATTGTTTCAACAGATTTTGAGAACTTAGCAATCATATTTTCTGCAACAATTTTTGATGTTAACAAGGCGTAGGATACCAATTGGTGAGTATAATAAATACATAAATCAATTTTTTTAAAGAGTTCGAGAATTTCTTTCTGGAGCTCAATCGGCGGCAGTGGGAATTCTTGGATTGCCAGCGTTTTCCATTTGATTGTTGGAGAAAGTGAGCCTTCAGAAATGGCAACCGCCCGATCCATAAACACGTCAGACTGCATAAAAAAAGGTAGTAACTCAGGTATAATTTTCCCGGGAGCGGCTTCCAGCACCATGGCATGGGCAGAACATATACCGTCAAAATCAGCCACAGCTAGTTTTTTCTGATAGGCACGACGCTTCCCAAAGATTATCTGCCCAGGGCGAACACGTAGTTTTTGCCCTTTGACATCGGAAGGTACACCACGTCTGCTAATTCGAAGCGATTGCGGGTCAAGATGTTCCAAACCAACATAGACTTCAAGATCAGTTTCAGAAGGGGCTACACGTTCTGAAATATTCCTGGCAATCTCACCAAACTTAACAACCTGCCAACCCTCTTGTACCTGTTTTTCACTCAGAAAAATCGCCATAGTTGGTCTCCCGCAGTTTTTCTTCAATGAATTTTTGCATCTCTTCTTTCTTCGGCAGTTCAAGCTGATACTTGGAAATAAAAAGATTACCATCCATCCCGGCTAAGGCGTATTGCACCAACGCATGGTCTTTGTCTGTGCAAAGCAAGATTCCGATAGGCGGGTTATCACCTTCTGTCATTATATTTTTTTTATACCAACTGACATAGGTATTCAGTTGTCCAATATTTTCATGGCTAAATTCAGCAAGTTTTAATTCTACAAGCACATGACATTTAAGAATCCGGTGATAAAAGACGAGGTCTATAAAGTTATGTGTTTTGCCAATGAGAATACGCTTCTGCCGGGCTTCAAAACAGAATCCGTGCCCAAGCTCCAAAAGGAATTCCTGAATTTTATCCAGTAGTTCATCTTCAAGGTGCGATTCACCCATCACCTCTTTGGCTTTTAGACCCAGAAATTCAAATATATACGGATCACGAACAGTCAAGGTCGGTTCTGTTTGTTCTGCTGTTCGATTGGCAAGCTCAGAAAGTTTTTCCTTATCAAGAGAAAGACCCGAGCGTTCATAATAAAAACTGTTGATTTGACGTTTTAATTCACGCACCGACCAGTTGCCGCGAATACATTCCACTTCATAAAAAGCACGCTTGGTATTGTCTTCAATAGCAACAAGTAAATCCAGATGACTGAAGGATAGTTTCAAAACAAGATCATTCGTGTGTTTTGATTGGGGAGTCAGCGCCTCCCCTGTTTGAAGCAAAGTAAGTTCTTTCAACTTGAGGTTTGCTTTCAATTGGGGAGTCACTGACTCCCCAATTTGAGGGTATACCTTATAAAACAGTCGATAACGGTTTAGTTCTCTCTTTTGGGTACGAGGTATATGACCTAAAGATTGAGCGAGTTTTTCAATTAACTTGTCTCCATATTTAGCCCTATCACTTCCAAGGAGTTCATATTTATGGATATACCCACCGATCATCCAATTACGCAGAGTCAAACTGACATTAACAGCGTAACTTGCTTGTTGAGCTAATTCCTTGTGAATCTGTTGGATGACTTCAACCAAGTTATTAAAATTGATTTCACTTTTTTTCTTCATTTCAGCTTTTCGTATGCCTCCTGGTTATGAAAATCTATATCTATTGTTGTTCACCCCATTCAGTTTTTCCAGTAGAGCCAGATTGTGATACCAGGTAATTTGTGCAGCGGTGCGTTGCACAATTTCTCTGTCGGGCCAGGACCCCGCAAATTTACGCATATATTTGAGGTTGCGCGGAGATAATCCACCTTAATCCTTTATTTCACATCCGAGTTCTGCCAGGGCAGCAAACAATTTCTTTGACTGTTTTTTCAGCTCCACTCTGCCGACCTGCCATGCCTCAATAGTAGATTCCAGATCCTGATCATCTTCTGACGATCCGTTACTCACATATAGCGGAATGGAAAGGTTGTGGAGATTTTCCCGGATTTCGGTAATATCCACCAGGCTGGCAATATCTTCATGGTTTTCCGGGGCAAAGTAGGCATCCACCAGTTTTTCGAGATTTTTATCGCTCAGAAAACTAAAGGCACGTTCTCGTGTGACTTCCTTTACACCGTTGATAAAGAGCACCTTGTTTTTCCGTTTTTTGGGCTTATTCATTCGAAGAACAACCACACAGGATTCCATTGGCGAGTTGTAGAACAGGTTTGGGCCAAGCCCAAATACCGCTTCAATCATATCGGCTTCAATCACCTGTTTACGCATGTCTGCTTCAGAATCCCTGAATAAAACGCCATGAGGCCAGAGCATTGCAGCTCGACCGGTCTTTGTGTTCAGACTTTTAACGATATGCTGGAAAAAGGCGTAATCGGCACACCCCTGCGGTGGCACACCAAATTCGTTCCGTTTATATGGGTCTGAACTGAACTTTGCCCGATCCCATTTCTTGATGGAATACGGTGGATTGGCAAAGATCACATCGAACTGCTTGAGCCGATCCAGCTCCAGAAATTTCGGTTCGGCAAGCGTGTCTCCGCGTTGTATATCAAACTCCTCAATATCGTGAAGGAACATATTCATGCGGGCGATAGCACTGGTCAGCAGGTTCACTTCCTGGCCGAAAAGTTTCACAGTACGCCACTCTTGACCGCCAGAGCGCAGATCCATCACCGCATTGAGCAGCATGCCGCCTGTACCGCAAGTGGGGTCATAGGCGGTTTCACCAGGTTTCAGTTTCATGATGCGGGTCATAAGGTGGACAACTGTACGGTTTGTATAAAATTCGGCAGCAGTGTGGCCGGAATCATCTGCAAATTTTTTAATCAAATATTCGTATGCTTCTCCCAGATCATCCTGATTGACCGATTCTATTCCCAAAGGAATCTTGCTGAAATGCTCTACCAGTGAAGCAAGCAGATGGTCCGGTAATCGTTCTTTATTGGTCCACTGTGCATCGCCGAAAACACCATATAGGCGTGGATTTTGTTTTTCGATTTCACGCAGGGCCTTCCGGATAAACTCACCTATATTCGTTGTAGTTTCACGGAGTTTTTCCCAAAGGGCAGATGCCGGAATAATAAACCGATGCTGCTCTGGCAATTCAGCATACTCTTTATCACCATCAGAGAATTCTAATGCATCCTCATATTCATTCTGATATACATCGGAAAGTCTTTTGTAGAATAGAAGCGGAAAAATGTATTGCTTGTAATCAGAAGCATCAATCTGGCCGCGTAAATGTTCGGCGGCTCCCCATAGCATGCTTTCCAGTTGTTGCTGCGTCAGACTCATAATTCAAAACCTTCCCGCTCGAGTAGTGCTTCCAGTTCATCTTCAGCTTTTTCAAGCTCTGCAAGTTTTTCTTTAAAATCCCGCAGCGCTTCCTCAACAGTAATGGTTTCCTCTTTAAGGGGTTTCTGTACATATCGGGCAATATTCAGATTAAAATCATTCTCTTTCAGCTCGCTGTATTCAACCCAGCGACTGACACCTTCCTGCTCATACTTCTTTTTATTTTGTTTTTTATATATCCCGTATCAGTAGTGTCCGGTTAACATTCAAATAATTTCAATTGGATATGTCCGATAGTAATTTGGTTTTTGCAATCACTTTGCGCCAGCACCTGATAAATGGGCTTTTTCTCAAAAAGAGATATGCTTAAAAT
>Ga0180732_1000731_pt1 | contig 24915 bp, 28 predicted proteins | sample KR11_01MetaG_FD_148674 | JGI IMG/M metagenome (GOLD analysis project Ga0180732, IMG submission 148674) | Groundwater microbial communities from the Olkiluoto Island deep subsurface site, Finland - KR11_0.1 MetaG | ecosystem: Environmental > Aquatic > Deep subsurface > Groundwater | place... | reverse complement strand
GGCCGAACGTTTACGCTGCCTGGCACGCCGAATTCCAAATCACCGAATTGCGTTTGCGGTACATCTTCGTTTTCTACCCCTTTTAAAAGTTCTATCCCATCTGCGATAGCCTGGAGTTTCGTCATTGCTTCGCGTTCGTAGGTTTGTTGTTTATCGTAGAGAAAGTTCGAAGCTGAGTCTGCGGTATATAATTTACACGCCTGTATGATATACGCAGTTGCTAACCGGTTTGCGATAAAATGTATCTCTGGTGGCACTGCAGTAAAAGGAAGTTTGAAACGATGAAAAATCATTCCATTGATAAATGTTCCTGCGTCGAGCAGCATATTCTTTGCGAACGTCGTGCCGCATTGCGCGCTGCCTGATGTTCCAATAAAAATTGCTCCGCTAATTGTGCCTCTTGGCCGCGGATTTAATAATTGTTTAATTACTGGTATTGTGCCATACATTGAGGGTCCTCCTTCATTTTTTGAGAAGTTTCTTTTCCCAAGAAAGAAAATAACTCATGTCTACCATCACTTAAACCAACTCGTTTATAATAATATTCTTGTCCATCGACTTCATACTTCAAGGCACCCATCTTTCCTGAAGCAACAAAAATTACGCCGTCTCCAGGGCCACCTACTAATCTGATTCGCTTTCCACCTTTAATTTGTTTGCACGGTTTCAACATTTTTGAGCACAAATGTTTTCTTTTGGATATTATTTTTCTTTTCTAGTTCTATTGCTTTAATTTCTTTTTCATTCTTCTTAATTAATGTTTTTGACGTAATATCTATTCGTTGTATATTTAAGTCCATTGGAAATGGTTCATTTTTTAACCATACAGCATTTTTTCCGTGGTTTAAAAAAGGCAATTCTTTATGTTTTTCTAAATATCTTTTAACGTAAGTATCATCAGAACATGCAAATTGAATGTCTCCGTTATCATTATATATGATAAGCATTTAATAATCCCATTCTTTTATTATAACAGAAACTATGCTTGTTTGTACACCAATTGTCGTTGATACAAGTCCATTAAGATTATAGGCTGTGACAGTTGCTTCTGCTGATTTATCCCATATATAATTAGCTACAGCTGGAAGTATCCTTATTGATTTATATAGGTCATCGCTACGTAGCCTCCAGTGTGCAAAAGCTGAAACTCCCAATAAAGCATCCCATGTATTTATATCGCCTAACGTACAATTCCCTGCTGTCCAAGTAGACATAACTTCAGTTGTTGGATCCATTGTATAGTATGTAGCAGCACTATTAGCATACCAACAAGCCATATAAAACTGTGGGGCGGATCCAAAGGCACCATAAGCTACTGTTGCTGTAAGTCCCCACGTTCTTGGAATGGAAATCACAGACAAATTAGCAGCGGGAATATAAGTGTTCCCAGGTAAATCGATATCGAATCCATAGGTGTCATCGCCATTTAATTCCGTTGGGCTAGCATATATTCCTGATGAGACTATAGATCCCACTAGAGGCGTTATTTTGGCTGTTTTTCCATCCGCATTCGTAACTCTTAATGTTCCGGTAAATATAGTATTCGCGATAATTCTGTCTTCGCGTTCGGCAACAGCTTTTTTGATATGTCGAATAGATGGACTAATATACCTTCCTCTAATTGCCATTAAATTTTTTCTTTCTCTATCTTTACTCTTCCGGCCATTCTAGAAATTCTAGTACCACAAACTCCGCATTCCCCCATTAAATGTATCACGCCTTTAGCGCTTTGCGATACTTGCGGATTCCTTATTTCTCGTTCGACTTTGCATTTAGGGCACCGGCCGCGTTTCTCGGGTGCTAAAGTTGCGCTGACGACTGCTTTCTCAATTTCCGGTACGGATGAGGGAGCTGAGAATTTATCGACTATTTTTTCTTCTTGCTGCGGAGGGACTTCTTCTCTTGTGGCTTCGATGACTCCCATATCTAGTGCCTGTTTTGCTTCGTCTGGAGTCATCTCTACGATTGAGCCAGTTGGGTATTCTGCATTGTTATGGATTAAAAGCGACTTCGTTTTGTACTTTGCCATGGTTCCTCCTTTGGTTTATTTAACTACTAGTTTGACTACTTCGTCAAGAACATTTTTCGTCTTGTCTAAATTTTCAGAAATGCGTATTTTTAAATAATTTTTTAATATCATAATTTTTTGTTGATACGCTTCTGCGCTAACATTTTTCAAACATTCTATCTTTTCCAAGATACTCTTTACAGAATCGCATTGCCAGCAGATCACGTCATTCGTCAAAGAAAGGTTCGCAGCAATCTGAGGTGAAACAATTGGAATCGTTCCTAAGATTACACTTTCCGCAGCGGCGTAGGAGAACGATTCTGTGAATGTACAGTGAAGCGTAATCGCCAGTTTGCTTATCAGACTATAATATTCTGGGTCCGGAAGCCATCCGACCGTCTTTATCCCGGGACAATCATATGGAAGATTGGTATAGACCTTCATTTTTGAGTTTATTGCAGCTAATATTTGATTGAACGTGTTCTTACGCGCTGAGTTTGGCAAGAAGATTCCTATTGACTCATATTCTTTAGTTTCTTGTTTTGTTTGTTTTAGGATATATTCTTCAGAAAATGGATATGGACAGTAGAAAGCTTTTTTAGATTGAAAATATTCTGCTACGTCAGGCCAACCGGCTAGGATTGCTTTAATTTTACCTTCTTTTAAAAGTCTTTCTATTTCTCCGAGATTATCTATTTCTATTCCTTGATAAGAAAACTCCATTTGTCCGAAAGTGGATGTTAAGTATACAATGCACCGGTTTTTTTCTAAATAGTTTTTATAGTAGTAATGCCAGGCGCCCAGAATTACTAGGTCGTTCTCCGGCAGTACTTGTCTTACGTTATGATATTCCCAAAGTCCTAGTTTTTCTCCGTGTTTAAATACAGCACTTACACCTGGGTATTCTTCCGGGCATACGGCAACGATTTTAGGTGGCATGTCATTATCTCCTTTACTCTATGGTAATATGTATGTTTTTGAAGAATTTCTGTTCTTGCACTTTGGCAAATATGTTTTCTTATATTCTTATCTTCAATTGCGGATCTAATTATTTCTTTTAGTTCATCTAGGTTTTCGTAAACGCCTAGCCATTTCAGTGGTAAACCTGGAATTCTATCTGTGACCAGATATCCTCCAGCTGCCATTACCATATATATTCGTTGCGAGAAAGTTTTTTCATAGATTGGCCATTCGTTTGATGGCGTAATGTTCAAAATAACTTTCGCAGAACTGCATACTTTATTAAATTCATCTAAGTATACTGGGTACCCTGGCATAAATCGTGTATCCCAACCGTTCCCAAAAACTTTCAAATCAAAATCTTTTTTTAATTCCAGCAATATTTCTTCGCGGCCAGGCTTCCATGATCCTATGAACGCTACATCACAGGCATATTTAGGTTCAAAAATTGTCGGGTGATATACCGATGGATCCGTGGCTTGGGGCATAAAGAATGCGTTGATGCCAAGTTCGCGTAATTGTTCTACCCAGGGATAACATGTTAATAAAACTTTATTGTAAACAGAACATTTATCTATTAAATCTTTAGTTAAAGTATGGCTGTCAAAATCAAAATGCCACAGAATTTTCCTGGCTTTCGTTTTTCTTAGAATTTCAGGATAAATACTTTCTCCTTTAACAACAAATATTACATCATCCCAACTGTAGTTTTCTACCATATCAAATATCCCAGCGTTCATCGAATCTATCTCATATTCTCGATAAGATATTGCTTCGACTTCTAATCCTAAATTCCTCATAGCTTTCAAGATTAGCCAGGCAGTTGATTCGGGGTTTTCCAAGGGTGCTATAAATAATATTTTCATGTTATTAAATCGTTTAGAAATAAAAATTCTTTGTTTTTAAAAAATTCAGAGAGATCGTCATAGATAAAATGAATACAGTCAGCCGATATTCCATTAGTATGAGTTTGTACTAATGTTATTAAAGAAAGTTCTCTCTTGGGTTCGACATCGTTTAACCAGATTATTTCTTTTTCATTACACAAAAATTTTATATGGTACTTCTTCAGGACATCGAGTGTGGCTCCAATATAATGATACCCGGGTGCTTTATATCCAAAGTCCTGTTTGCATATTTTTTTCAATAGTTGACTTCCTTTTTCTATTAGTTTTTCCTGTTCTTCTTTTTCTAGAGTACATTCCGGAGGAAATGTATGCGCAAAACCATGCAGATGTAATTGGACCCAACCTTTTACTGATTCATACCAGTCGATAAATTCTTTATTATGGATATGTTCTGCGCTTTCTTCAAACCAGTAAGGTACTACGAATGCATTAAGTTTTAACTCTGGATAAAGATTTCTTAGTAATTCCCAGTATTGCCAATACTTTTTTATTGTGCTTGGCCGTATATCATCTGTGCAGACTATTAAATATTCTTTATTCCCCATGCGAACCAGTTGTTGTAGTTCCCTCCAGGACTCCCGATTTTTTTTACTTCTTTGACTTCGAAGTTCGGAAATTCCTGGAATATCTTTTTAATGTCTTCTTCTGTTTCAAATGTCTTTAAATGGAATGGATCTTCACAAGCATTCTGGTATGGAACAGTAAGCAAGAATCTTCCTGATGGTTTTAAGACTCTCATAAGTTGTCTTATCAGTAGTTTAGAATCTTCGAAATGTTCAATTATCTCTCCAGCCCAGACATTGTCGAATGAATTTTCTTGGAACTCCGTTTCAAGGTTTGTCGCATCGCATATTTTTGTTTTTACTTTCTGAGAGACTCCGTTTTTTTCCGCCAATGCAACTACTAATTTAAGGTATTCTTCTGCTATATCAATACAAGTTACATCGTATCCTTCCTTAGCCATGAACAGAGCAAAAATTCCAGTAGAACTGCCGACATCCAATACTGTTTTACCGGTTAGGTTTTGTAATAACGGAATTACTCTAAAGTGGAATAGCGTAGTCCCCGGATTTAACCGATATTTAAAATATTCAGCGTCTATTAAAGCGTCGAGGTTGTATGCATCGGCTAACGTATTTATTCCTTTTGCGCATTCTTTTTTCATTTCTGCCTTCAAATGATTTGCTATTGTTTCAACGAACAGATCGTTTAAATGAATGCTCTGGTTTATCGCAGAATACCTGAGTCCGAGTATCGCCTCTTTGAATATTACTTTTCTTCTATACGATTCATCATTTATGATTTTTTCTATTTTACTTTTCAAGTCAGCGATGTCTTCGAAGTATTCTACGTTTTCTCCGAACAAATATTTAAAAACTGGAAGAGGCGAAGCGAGAACAGGAGTACTTATCGTAGCTGCTTCGACGATTGGTAAACCAAACCCTTCGTATCTTGACGGCACAACAACTACTTTCGCTAATGAAATCATTTCTCCTTTATCTCCATCATTGGCGTCTTCAACTATCTCTAAAAGAACGTTACGTTCTTTAGCGAATTCCAGCAACTTTTCTTTATATTCTCCGTTTCCTATAATAATATATTGAATACTAGTTTCTTTAAGCGCTTCGATTACACTCTGAAAACTTTTATGAGGGACATGGCGCCCGATTGAGAGAACGAATGGCAGAGTTTTAAGATATTTTCTGGATCCATTTTTCGCAAGAAGCAATTTTATAGTATCTACTCCGGGAGGATAAATTTCTATCTTTTTTGTTACTCCGCACATCAGGAGTTGCTCGAGTGCGATTTCGCTAGGGACCGTGATGATGTCAACGTATTCTTCGATTATCTTAATTTTCGCTAGATAGTGATTTCTCCATTGAATATCGATAAACCGTTCAGGCAACCATCCCCAGAAATTCATGATGAATGGTACATTCGGATTTTCAAGTTTTGCTTTCATTCCGTTTTCTAATTGGCTTTCAGATCCGCAATATATTATGGCAGGATTATTTCCTTTTCTCCATCCATTGTATTCTATGTACCTACGCATTATCGACGATATGTTTTCTCCGCCCATATCAGGCGGCGAGAACCAAAGCATTTCGCGCAAGTTAGGTATTTTCATTTATCTCCTACAGCTAGTATTCCGTATGGTATAAATTTTTCAGTATCAAAGTTTAGCAATTTACGCATAGGTTCGTTGAGATCTATATTATTTCTTAAAATATAATCAAGGTCCCACGCGATAGCTTCACTCCAGTCAAACGTATATTCTATTTTAGAATTTTTAAGATTCTTTTCAAAGAATTCTTTTATATCCCAGGGATTGAATCCTTCGACAATATGTCCTGCATTTTTTTCTGGTTCAATCATTACATGAGTTTGGTTTCTATTCGGTACATGGATAATTAATTTTCCTTGATCTTCTATTAGAGTGATTAAGTAACTCAGAACATCAGAAGGATGCTCAAGATGTTCTAATACATCAACGCACAGAATCAAAGAATATTTGCTTTTTATTTTTTCCCGATCTACAGATTTATCTAAATCTATTTGCATCACCGAATTTTCTATCGGAAGAAGATCAATTCCTTGATAATGATATTTATGCGCTAAAATAGTATCCCAATAAATCCTATCTCCACATCCAACATCAAGACAAAAGCGGTTTGGACTTGTAGCAAAAGGCATATTTTTTTCTACATACTTCATTCTTATTTTGTCTCCAATATACATTCTTTCAGTGCCTCCAATAGTTTTGTTGCTATGATTTCGTTTGAGTATTCTTTTGCTTTTATAAATCCAAGATCAATCATTTGATTTCTAAGTTCTTTATCAAAGACAATGCTTTTCAATACGGTTATAAATGATTCTAAATTGTTTTCGTCGCAATGCGCAGCTGTTCCGATTCCTAAGTATTCTAATATTGCGCCGCAACGCGTAGTGATGACTGGTAGGCCACATGCCATCGCTTCTAAGTTAGCATAGGATCCGCTTTGTTCTTTCCATGTCGGAGTGGTGATTGGCAACGATGCAAATATTCTTCCTTCGCAAAGCAGCTTAGGGATTTTTTCATATTCTATACCCTGGATGATTTTTAACGAGCAATTAAGTTCTTCGCATCCTTGTTTTATAATTTCGATTCCTTTCTCAGCTACAGGCCGGCCGCAGAAAACCACATCGTATTTCTTCTCTATATTATAAAAAGGTTTGAAGTAGTCTAATTCAATTCCTACTTGCGGAATAATTCTACATTTCTCTTGATGTTTCTTGGGGATAAGCGATTTCGCTTCTAAGTTTCCGCAAATGATTTGTTTTGCTTTATGTAATATTACAAATTCTGCATCTGATTTAGGCGGAAAAATATTCTCCCATATGAATACAATAAAAGGAATATCTCTGTCTGTTGCTGCGCTTAATGTAACTAATGTCTGAAAAGCTCTTAGTTCTGCCTGACAATAAATTATATCTGGTTTGATTTCATCGATTACTTCTTCAATTCCGTTGAGAAAATAATTAAAAATGTCTCCTTCTCTGACTACTGGTAGACCGATAGTTGAAAAAGTTTTGATAGCCATATCTTTAAGATACAAGTTTCCCCATTTATTCGGGCCTACGATGGTGCAATGCCCAGCGATGCTGCCGAGCTTGCGGAAAAACCATTGCTGCCTGGGATGACAACAACTATGCGAGACAACGAGGATTCTCATTTTAACGCCTCCTCCACAGCATCCCAGAATTGCGTAGTAGCTTTACGCAACTCGTCCGCTATGACTTCTGGGCTTTCTTTGAACCACGGCCAGCTGGCCGCGCCCATCAGTTGATTAGTGATTACTTTGCAACCGGACAATTTCGCTTCCGTAACGGTTCTGTTAAATGGCTGCGGAGTCGACGGGAGTTCTATATAATATTTATACATGCGATAAACTTTATGCATCTGGTCATACGTCTGCGGAGGAAGTACGAGCATATTCCCGGGTAATTCAGGTTCAGGTTCAGGGCTGACTACATGGAATAATATATCAGGATGCAATGTTGCGTAAGTAATTAAGTTGTCTCTTCCTTTGAATGGGAATAACGAGTTTACGGATAGATACGCTTCTTGGCGCGGGTTGACGTCTTTCCCTAAAAACTTTTCAGGGTTTATCGCAGACGGTATCAACACGTATTTCTTTTCCGCTAATTCCGGTAATGCTACGAGCGCTGCGTTTCTGTGCAGCGGAGATAGCCATATTAATAATTTTGCTTTCATAAATAGTTCAAGCCACCATTTTGAACTTTCACACGTCCCGCAATGCTCGAGCATCGGATAGAATAATCTATACTTGCAGAAAATGTAGTCGTGAAAGAAAAATACAGTTGGTGCTGAGTTTACCATATCCGACAAACGTTTCTTATCAAATGATACACAATTTGATACTATCAACGCCTCCGGCTGTGAGTATGGCGTCTGCGGGTTGACTAAAAACAAATCATGCCCGCGTTTAAGCCCTTCTCTGAAATGCGCAGCATCATTCATTTCTGCGCCACCAGGGTACGAAAAGACGTCGTAGTCTTGTAAAAATGCTATCCTCATTTTCCTAATTCTCCTTTCCAGTATTCTACCATGTCTCTGATAGTTGTTTCTAACGGTATCGCTGGTTGCCACCCGGTTTCTTTTTTAAATTTAGTGCAATCACCGATTAGGATCGGCACATCGCTTGGCCGAAATAACGAATTGTCTCTTATTACTTTTAGTTCTTTTTTTAAGATGCTTCCTATCATGGGAATTAAATCGTTTATTTTAACACCTTTTTCTGAACAGATGTTATACACTTGTCCTGCTTCGCAGTCGCGTATAGCTAACCAATATGCTTTAACCATATCTCGGACATCAGTGAAATCGCGGATTGTTTCTGTGTTTCCTGTATTTATAATATCCGACTGTAATGCTTGAATTATAAAGTTACTAATTACATATTGTCGTCCTCTCCGCGGGCCTTCGTGATTAAATGCCCGGGTTACGATTGTATGAAGCCCGTAAGAATAATTGTATTGCTGCGCCAGTAAGTCAGCTGCGACTTTGCTTACTCCATACGGAGACATCGGTTTTAGAAAATTGGTTTCTTTTATCGGTATTTCATCAGGTTTTACGAAACCATACTCTTCGCTGGTACCGGCTACGTGGATTATGCAATTTAGTCTTAACGCTTTCACGCTTTCTAAGACGTTGAGCGTCCCGATGACATTAGTAGTGAAGGTATCTTGTGGAGAATTCCAGCTTGTTGGAACGAACGACTGCGCAGCTAGATGGAATATTATATCCGGATTTATTTCTTTAATTATTCGATATACAGATATGTAATCTAAAACATTGCAGTCTAGTATCGTTATACTTTTTTTACACAATCTTAAGTTATCTAAACTGCTTCGCGGCCGTGCAGCTCCGAATACTTCGTGTCCTAGTTTGAGCATATACTCAGCTAAATGTGAGCCTACGAAGCCAGTAATTCCTGTAATTAATATACGCAAATGTTCTTCTCCATTTCTTTTGTTTTCTTAGACACCTGAGGTACTGCGAGGCACCGTTTTTCTATTTTTAATCTTATCTGATCCAGGATCCGCATCCATTCCTGGATAATCTTCGAATCCCAGCTCCAGAGATAATGAGCCATGTCTTGTAATTCTCGTTTATTATATTCTAAATTATATATTGTCCATAGTTTCTCTGCAATATCCTGTTCATCCGGTATAGCCTTTATTTGTAATGACGGCGTAGTAAACCAGGTTTTTACTTTACACAACCCTCCTACCAGGACAAGCTCAGGAAAAGACATACAGTCAGTTGCTACTACGGGAATACCGCAGCCCTGAGCTTCAATTACTGGCAACCCAAACCCTTCGCCGTTCGTTGCTGATAATAGGACGTCGAAGGCATTGTATATCCTTGACATATGTTCTTCAGTAAATCCTTTTATTGTCAGGTATTCATTTGGAAATTTTACATGGTCTTTTAATCCTACAATTTGTACTAATGACGGTAAATGGAATGAGTCTGCGCGGTTAGCTTGAGTGTGGAAGTATACCTTAATATCTATCTGCGGATGTCTTTCTTTAAATATTGCTACTCCTCTCAGCTGTTCTTCGATTGCTTTACGAGTGAACTGGTTAGCTTGCACCATTCCTACTAAGAAACATTCTTTTGAGAACCCGAGTTCCTGTTTTAGTTTCTCTTTTGTTTCATTAATGATTCTGAAAATTTTGGTATCAATTCCATGATGTATACATGTAGCTTCGATTCCTTGTTTTTCGAGCAGCTCTTTTCCCCAGTTGCACATTGTAATTACGTGAGTTGCATATCGCAGACGTTCAGTAATGTCAAGACAGGGAGGCATCGAATCTATCGGCGCATAAGGCAACCAGTTGATTAATCCGGTACGGCATAATTCGTGTATCTTTTTCATCGGCCAGATATCTAATTGCGTAATTAAGATATCCGCTTTCCAATCCAGGTAATGATCATATATGATATCTTCACCGAAGAGATCTTCGAAACCAGGATATATTTTTAATCCCTGCCACTCAAAAAAGTAAGCCGACCGGTTCCCTACTGTCGCGAAAACCGCGACGTCGTGGCCCAGTCGGCTTAGTCTTGTACAGATTTCACGGCAACATTTGCCGTAACCTGAGTTTACGAACGGGGCATCTTTAGCGAAGAAAAGTATTCTCACTGTGCCTCTATTTTATACTCCTTATATTCTCGCTTGCCAATGTACGACTACAGTTCCCTGTTTATAGGAAGAAAGCCCGATTCTGAAACTACCTGGTCCGGTTGTTTTGCATAGAATCGGGATTGCTGTTCCTGCTGGAAGATTACTTGAACCTGTTCTAATTACAAGAAGCGGAGTTCCGGCAAAACTTCCACTAGGGAAACTTATGTATCGTACAGTACCGGCATTTCTTGAAAGTCGCAAGGTCCCACTGGCGAAATAAGGAGCGCCCTCAGAAAGTAATTGTTCTCTAGACTTTATTTGTGGCATTATTTCCTCCAGTGTTATGCAATAACGTTAACTAACATATACGCGCATTCATCGGCGATTTCTTTAACAACATATTTATCTTCAACTTCAACCATATCGCCTTTACGTGCTTCTTCTCTCCATTTCCTCGTGTTTCTGTACCCTGTTTCGCGGAAGATTATCCAAGGCGCTAATGATTTAATACCAACTCTATCTGGGATATAGAGAATAATCGCATGTTTTCCCCACACATATCCCATTACTTCCGTTACGCCTTCCCATGCTGCGTTCTTTGTAGCCTTTGCCTCTACGACAGTCAAGCCCAGAATTTTCGGTGGTAACCCTGCTTGTGTTAGAAGGTTTGGATCCGTGTACTTCCTTAAATCCTTGATGTCAGGATGCAAACTAAGCGTTTCTGCGACATCGCCAGGCAGGATTATTGAATTCGCTTCGCGGCCGATAAGGCTGCGTATCTTGGCTTTTCCTGTTTTAATGTTTGTTAACGGGTTAGAGTTTGAATAATCGTTCCACTGAGAAGTTCCTGATAACGTAGAATAGTTGCTGTTAGCGTATCTTGCAACGGTCGTCATTTCTGTCGCAACCAGGTCTTCTAACTGTAGAAGCATTAAATCAGTAATAAACTCTGTGGTATCAGCTTCGGGGTTAATAGCAGGATCACATTGCTTTCTTACATTGTCTGTCAGGATATCACTAAGAGCATAAGGGAGACAAGTATAAGTATCTTGTCCTACTTTTAAATGTACTTCATTGGATTTAGTTCCATCTACGCGATATGCATTTGGAACTTTGAACGCATCGCGGCCATAGGTAAAAAAGATTCCGCTTTCTTTACCTACTGGTACAACTTTGGCTACAAGTTCCGCGATGAAAGTATTATTCTTAAACGCTTTCGATAAATTGCTTAGCGCTGCGTCTATATGAACTTGGACTGCATCAATCATGATTCACCTCTCCTTTTTTTTAGACAGATTTTAATACACGCCCGGTCTTACCATTACGCTGATTAACGAATTCGGTGAACCTTTTCCTTCGGCGCGAACAATTATCCCGCCACCGATCGTTGTTCCAATGGCACCGCGGACAGCGACTTTTGTTTTTCCATCACTTGCAGGCCAAGCTATACCGCCCTGGATGATGCTGCCGACTGTTAATTGGAGTTTTACTTTAGCGATCCCGGCCATACGTATCACTACTTCTTTTCCACTGGCTGAGCAGCCGAGAATTGATACGCCTATAGGTATGGTTGATCCTTTCGTAGTTGATCCTTTTAATGTCCTAACCCTGTTGTTAATATCACTCAAGGAATTTGGCGTTCCTCCTGACATACGTACCCAAAGTCCGGTTCCAATTGATCCGGCGGACAGAAACGTTTGATCTAATAGGTATTGTTCCATGAATTTACCTCCGTGATTTAGCGTTGCAACTGTTTACTTTACTTTTCCAGCTCTCTTGAATTCCTGGAAACAAATATCGTACGCTGCTCTGTATTCTACTTCCGGATGGTCTTTTCTGTATTTATCTATAGCTACTGATAAATCTTCCGATAAGTCGAGAGTTTCTTTATGCGACAATTCTGCGAACATATTCATCGTAGGATTATTCTTAAGTTCCTCGAACAGGCTGATAAGCATATCATGCAAAGAGATCGTTGTCTCTTCAAACTTCAAGGATGTGTTTCGTCCTGCTACGAGCAATGCCTGCACAATTTTCTTCGCGGCCGGAGTGAGCAGTTTGAAACTTTCTACTAATGACGCGTCTTCTTGAAGTTCCACTCTTTCTCTATACGCCTTTAGAGCCTTGACTTCTTTTTGCAATTCTTCGAATTTCGTCGCATCCACATCTTCCTCCGATATTTTAATCGGCGCTCTCCCCGTTACTTTCTTGATGTAATTACCGAGCATCTCTACGAACTCCTTGACTCCTGTTGGGGTTTCCGCTTCCATCTGGACTCCGATACTTCTTAACGCTACTTTCATAGCTTTATCTACATCCTGGTATTTATCGTACGCTGCATTGAAGGCGTCGAGAAACGCTTTTTTCTGCTCTGGGGGAACGTTGGCTGGAAGTTTCAGTTTTGGTCTATTCCCATACATCTTGGTTCCTGCCACTGGATACTGTTCTTGGAACTGTTCAACTGTCATTTCGAACTTCTCTGCGAGTTCAACGATTTGCTCTTTGGTAAGATACTCTAACACAATATCGCCTTTTTTTAACTGGTCCAAGGTAATAGTGTCTAAGTCTTCCAACTGCAACTCATTGTTCTCGAGGATTTCTTTTTCTGTTTTTTGCATCGATTCCTCCTCATTTTGTATTTCTTCGAAGTTTACTGCGATAGGCTCTAACCCTTTTATGTGCGGGTAATTTGTGAGCGTTGCGGATCTGATTACTTCAAACATCTGGCCTGAAGCCGTGTCTACATAATCAGATACCACAGTCGGACTGATAAACTTAAGAGACCCGTTTTTTATACGGTCTCGGGTTACTGGATCTGTTAACTTTAATTTTCCGTACAGGTGGGATATCCCGTCTTTGACTGTTTCATACATACCTACAACCCAACCGGGCGTTTTTTCCGAATCCTGCGCGTGGTTAAATTCCAGCGGAAGTTCATACCCGCATATACCCCGGTTGAAGTTATTTATAAATGTCTTTATTCTTTCTTTTGTTACTTTAAACCATCCGTCAGGTGCAGCAGGATGTTTCCATTCTCCTTCTCTAAACAATTCTACGTCTGCTATTCCTTCTCCGTCAAACTCTAACGTATTGGGCAGCCGAGTTGTTATCCTGAACTTTTTCTCTGACATACGGTCTCCTTACAAATTCCACGATTTTTCCTAATGCATAATTTGCAGAACCAAAAACAATTCTTTGAACAGCAAAATTTACTTTCTTCTCGTCTCTTTCATGATTGCGGCACATTATTTGTATCCCAGATTTTATGAACGCTTCGCGGTCTGAGAATTTCGCTAACTGCTTACCGCATTCGCCGCATTTGAAAGAGTAAATTTTCTCTGTCATCTTGATGATAGAATAATACCAAATCTCGTTTTCTGTCAAGAACTATTTTTCTTCGGGTTTATCGAATATTTCAGGCAGGTCGGTAGTGTATCCTAAAGTAGCATCGCATTCGAGGCATTTTATTGTGTCTCCGTCGACGTATATTTGGGTGTTTATATATTTCCATTCATTACATATATGACATTTTATTCTAGAACGGTCTACAGAAAGATTCATCTTTGTATTAAATCTCTCACCATTTGCATTTGTATACTTATATGGTCTATTAAATCAGTTTTTAATTCAAGCAATTTTTGTTGATTCTCCAAACTGTAATCTTTAAATTTCAAAGAGATACAGTCTCTAATTTTATCCTGAGCTTCGTGACATTCTTTTTGTTTCACATACTTATTATTATTTCCATTTAGACTTATATTGATACCAAAAGGTAATTGCATAAGTTGCTCCTTTAGTATACCCAGGAAGATTTTTTATTCTCTCTGAAATCTCCTGCTTTTTTTAATTCGCCTTTATTGGGATCCTGCCAGATGACATACCCTTTTTCCTTTTCCGCTTTCTTTAACGATTCTTCATAATCCTGGTATTCGACATATGGCCGTTGATCGTTAGGTTTCCAAAAAGCATACATCATTTTTCCTTCACCAGCTCTCGTATAATGCGCTGGACGCGGGATATATGCTGCTATCCATCGTCCTTTAACCGTAGATTCTTGGTTCCATTTCTTCTCTGGATAGAGGAAGTATTCGTGGAAATCATGTTTCTGCGTACCGAATCTAACCGTGCCGCTGGAAACAATCTGGAACTCAGCTTCTTTATGCGCCGTGGCGCCAATACCTCCGGCAGGAACTTTACCTTTTACAGTAAGCCAGACTTTAGGTTGTACCAGCTTTCGTTCCGCAAGGTTCTGGTAATCTATGCCTTGCGACGCTGTCACTGGTTCTAAGAACTTATCGTGTTTAATATTTGCAAGAGATCCAGGTGTGTCTAAAGTCCAGCCTACTAAGTGATCGTTCATTTCCATTCTTAAATCTGTGTGTATAGAATTTCCACGAATATGATGTTGAGCTACATATCTATACGTTTTACGAGAATTAGCTTTTACGCGATACCAGTCGCCATACGCATTCATTTGTTTTTCTATTTCTTCCTCATGGGTATCTCCTTCATTCCCGCCTTCTTCGCTGGCAAGAAAGATAAACCGCGCAGAGTTCGATGTCTCTTCGAACTTTACGTCTTTAACGAATATCTGCGCTCCCTTTTGCACTTTCCATTCACGAGGCGGCTGCCAACGTCTTATTATATTGATCGGATATAAATAAAGGATTTCTTTCCCGGGCCAAAACCTTCTTCTTTCTTCGTCCGTAATTTGATGTTTGCTCGAGAGTTCCTTAAATTCTCGAAGATTAATCTGTCTAGATTTTCCCATCTTAATTATTCCGTAACAATACTTTCCTGAAAGAAGGTATACTGGTTCATCGATATGATTTGATAAGCGTATCGATTTTACAATCACATTCTTTTTTCCTGACCATATAAGTTCTCCGTGTGGAGGAGATAAGTATAATCCCCACTGATTAAGGATAGCAGGTTCGGATTCATGTTCAGGTCTGAATTTCTTAGAAAAATTATCTAACGCAGTTGGTACGTTTACCTGGTTTGCGTCAATCATAAACTCCATTATTGTCTCATCTTTTGTTTTCAGCGACACATTTTTTCCGAGGGACGATCCAAGAAAGTCTGCTAATTCTTTCGTTGAATGAATTGTTTTTTCATCTAAAATTTGATCTACTAACGCAATTTCTCTTTTAAGTTTATTTATTGAATCAGTTGCTGTATTAAGGTCTTGCGCTGTTGCAGAGATAAATTCTATCTTTTCTGAAATTTTTGATTTAAATTCTTCTATGAGATCGTTTTTATTCATTATTCGTTCTCTATAATTTTCTTAAGTTTTTCAGCTGGTATAAGACTCAGCATTACTTTATCCGTTAATTTTGTGCTTTCTCTTTGTTCTTCGAGAATAATCAGATTATTTTTTAGTTTTTCGCTTACATCACTTGCAATATTAATACTTTGTGAAATAAGGTTTCTAAGATCTTGGAAATTCGTTGTTACTGTTGAACTAATACTTTTTAAAGGTATCTCGTGAATTAACACTGGAATTTCTTCTGCTAATTGAATCAGTGATGTTTTTATAACTGTTACATTTTTATTCATGTTCGCGATATCTTCAAAGGAGTTAGCAATAAAGTTCAGATTATCTTTAATTCCTTCTTTCTGTTTTACATCAGTCTTTAGATAATTTTGTAGAATTTCTTGTAATTTAGTCTGTCCTGTTTTTATATCTACTACGACTTGTGATATTGCTTTTTTAGTTTCTGGATTGAATTGTGAGACAATAATTTCTATCGCTAATATTCTATCTATCATACTTTTAATCCAGTTGAACAATGTTTGCTTTTCTTTTTCGCTGAAAATCTGAGATGCTACAGCGACTCCGCCTACCCCGCTTGATGCGCGGTCAAGGATTTTTTGTATTCTTTGACCGAATGTATTTGGCAATTCGGAGAAACTGTTAGGATTCATCTTTCCCCAAATGACGCTTCCTATATATGATGGCGTTGATCCTCCGGCTGAAGCATCTCTTATTGCTTCAAGCGAATCAGTTGTCTTGTCGAACGTGGCGCCTTTAATCGTTCCCATATCGCCTCGTGTTGCTACGGTTCCTGGTATTCTTGAGTTCAGATGTGTTCCTAAAACAGCAAGTGACGGCATTGTTCCAGTAATTCTGCTATTCAAATGAGTCCCCAGCGCACTCGCGTCTGCTATGGATCCAGTTATTCTAGATTGCAAATGTGTACCTAATCCTGGTATCAAAGTTATGTTAGCATAACTAAATGTTCCTGCTCCTTTTTGATGTACCGATCCAAAGATTCTAGCATTTAGATGTGTGCCTATTTGCGCTATTAAAGAATAACTAAAAGTCCCTTCGATTGTTCTCTTCATACTTCCAGGAATTCTACCTTGCAAATGAGTTCCAAGGCTTGGAAGTAATGCAATATTGCCATACGAGAAGGTCCCCTCAATAGATTTTTTAATAGTTCCTGGTATGCGTCCTAATAAATGTGTACCAATCTGTGCAATTAGTGAATACGAGAATGTTCCTCCAGTATTTCTTTTGATACTACCATCAATCCTTGATTGTAGATGTGTTCCCAAGGTTGGTATTAAAGCTATATTTGCGTAACTGAACGTTCCTGGACTTTTCTCAATTAATTCGTGTGCGTAGAGTCTTGGTGTTTTTCCATCATCCCACAACACTACTCCGCTCCAATTGTCGGGGATATTAAATTCTGCAAGGTATGCTCCGGAACCAAAAGCAATAATACCTGAGTTTGTTCGTGCTAAGGTCAAAGATCCAGTTGCATTGATTAATCTATACCCTACGCTGCCAGTTAGTCCAGTTGTTCCAAAATCAACTGATTTTATTCTTAACATTTTTTTATATCTCTCATTTAATTATTTCATTATTCTTCTTTGCTTCCAAGTATGCCTTTTTTACAGTATCCGTCCACACCACATTAGCCACTGCCTTTACTTTATCTGCATCTTCTTTGGTTATATTAGGCGCGATTACAATTTTACTTAAATCTTGGTCAGGTGCAAGAACGGTTCTCCAATAAGTTTTAGCGACTTCTACCCCATCCTTAAATACTTTAGTCGCCATTCTTATTTGTATTTGCCCATCTTCCAAAATCTCTATTTTATCAATGACCACTTTTTCGGTATATACTGGTTCGGCACAATAACCATTTAATATCCAAGAACGCACTCTACCTCCAATTAACCCTATTGTCAAACTCGCAATAAGAAAAGCAATTAAGGATAATGATATTACTGTTAATCTAAATAATTTTTCCATTTATTCCTCCCTATCTACCCTACGCACTTGGATTTGTCCGTCCTCTAATACTTCAATTTTGTCTATTACTGATTGTTCTGAATACATAAATCCTCCTTATATTCTATATGCACAGTTAACTACAAGAATGCTCGTATCCGCAAAATTAGCATTTGTTAGTGCTGTTGCTGTTCCCGCTTCCGTAGTTTCCTCAAGGTATGCCGTTGTTGTATTTAGGGCAGTCCGTCCTTGAAACTGGTTCGCAAATGTTATTCCATCAAACCATAGTGATACCGTGGCGTATCCACCAAAAGCATTTAATACTGTGAATGGAAGTCCTGTAAGTAGTGTATCCCCCGTAGATGAGCCTTTTGATGTGAGTTGTAAGAATGCACTTACAATTACTATATTTCCTATTTTTGTGTAACGACCTTTTGTATATGTAGTTTGATAAGTTATCCCCGTTGTTCCTCCACCGAAACTCAACCCAGGTGTCCAATCCCCTTCCTCATAATCATCAAGGGTATTGGCGTCGGCAGAAGGGGCGGCAGTGGCAGGAAAAGCAATTTGCCCACCTGTCAGAGCAATAATTGGAGTGGTTATCTGTGTGGTGAAAGTTGGGGAAGTAGAAAATACCGTTAATCCTGTGCCTGTTTCGTCAGCTAAAGCAGCGGCAAGTCCTGCTGAATTAGTTAATGTCGCTTGTTTTGCATCTAATTGTGTCTGTATCGCTGAAGTAACACCATCTACGAAATTTAATTCCGTCCCTGTTGGTAAAACTGATACTGCTCCCAGAGTAAATGGCGTAGGAATAGTTACAGTTCCTGTAAAAGTCGGAGATGCAAGTAATGCATATGCAGTAAGGTTTTCATTTTTCCATTTACTCGATGTCGTTTCGTAAGTTAAGACTTCATTGTCTTGTGGGCTTGATATTGTAACGTCACGCAACTTCTGCAATTTATCATAAAGCGGTATTGCCTGTCCAAAGGCAATTATAGGTAACAGGATTGCTATTAATAAAAAAAAGATTATACTTTTTTTTCTCATTTTCTCTTTAATTATTTCCTGTATCTCCAATTTGGAACCACTTTCCACTTGCTCCATTGGAACAGACTCTACAGGAATCTCCTATCCCAAGAACCACATCTGCAGCGCCCGCTGAGGTAAAATTGGTATTAGCGTCAAGAGTAATGGTATTCGTAGCGTTCGTTCCTATATTCACTACATCCATACAACATCCAGCATTCGCTGCTGCTGGAGTAGTGAAGGTATTCGTAGTGTTAGTGGTAACAGGTAAGTCTGCGGTAAGTAACATTATCGTTCCACAAGCATTTGCTGTAATTGTATCGTTTGCTACAATGGTTGATGCGGCTGGAGGAGTAACTACAAAAACTGATGCAGGACTAGTATTACTACCAATACCTATTGCTCCTCCACTCTTAATTATTACTCTTTGTGTATTAGTTATTCCAAAAATAATATCCTTAGCTTCATAATGCCAAAGTTTTAAATCTTCGTTTGCATTCAACCATATTAGAAATCCATCATTCCAGAGCTGTCCTGTATCTGTATTAGTAATTTGTGCAAAAATATCACTACCAGCATTTTCATGTAGATGTAGTTTAGCTACGGGAACAGTTGTCCCAATTCCAAAATACTTATTTGTCGTATCCACATTCACCACTGCCGTGCCTGTAGAATTCTGGATTTGCACTGCGGTAGTAGAGTCGGTGGCGGGTTTAATTATTACTGGACCTATTAAGTTTCTCCAGTATACTTTTGTCTGCGACCACCCTTCTGCTATGCCTTCTTGGTTTGAGAAAACAATTATGGCTAATATTAATAATCCTGTTAAAAAGTAGTTCTTTCTATACATTTTTTTATACTCCTTTCTTCTTTAACGTTTTACGTGAACTTGGATCTCTGGTGTCCCTCGTGCGTAGAAATGTAATACTGAACCCATCACTGATTCTTGCAGCGATGCGCCTCCGATTATTTTCGCGCAAGAAGAATTAACGGTTCCTGCCGCGTTCATCCTGAAATAGACGTCTTCGGTTCCAAGATTAAATGCAGAAAAGTATTTGAACTGAGTTCCAAACCCAAACCTGGTGCCTGAATCCAATTTAGTTCCTCCTGCTACGCTTAATCTCTTTCGTCTGAATTCGATGTCAGAGAAAAAACTAAGCACTTTCGTCAACTGGTAATCAATACTCCCTCGCATCCTAGACCTCCTTTATTGTTAGTGGAAAATCTTCTGGTTTAATTTTATCTAACATTTCTTCTAACGTCATTTTCTCTGAGCCTTCGCCGAGCGCGGCTAACTTCTCCAATTGTTCAACGGTATCCGGTTTTGTCTTAGCAGTCTCTAAGTTACGCATACGAGGAAACATCGTAGCGTAACGTTCTTTTCCATCCTTGTCTTTAAACTTTAAAATATGAATAGGAGAGATAGTAATTAAATCTCCTAATTTCGCAGCAACGTTCGAAGCATACGTTTCTGCGTATCCATATTCTCCAGGGACTGCATTTTTAAACCCTTGTCCCATTTGCCATTCATTTTCTTCTTTCATATCGATAGGTCCTATTATATGCTGAGAATACATTGCTTCAAGTTTTTCTTCTTTATTTAAGAATGCTCCTCTGTATAAGAATGTTCCTTTTGATTCTTCTCCGCCGGCTGCGCGTTTACGACGTATACCAATTACTTTTAAAGTTATTTCTTTTACGAATTTTAATTTAGCCCAGTATTGGGTTTTGCCATTCAATGGATAAGTGGAATTTAAAACTTTCAGCATCGCTCCTTCGCTGCCAGGCGTCTTAGCAGCCTTGCGGATTGCTGCTCGTAATTCTGATTCGGTATGCGCAATATATGTTGGCATCACGTATAAATGTTTAGTGTTTACTGGTACGGCTTTTTTAATTAATTCCACTCTTTCAGAATACGGCGCTTCATTCTTTGGTCCATTAAACCATAAGCAGTCGTGTATCTTCGCTACTACTTTTTCTCTTATCGGTGTCTTGCTGGCGATGATTGCCATGCTTTCGTGGCGTGGCATTAATTTTCCGTCTGGAGTATACATAACTACTTCTGTATCTAATATTAATTCATTAGGCGTAAGTCTTCTTATTTCGTCACGGATGTCTGGCAGCATATCCGCGCGGTCGCGTTTCTTGTCTTCGGTGAACATTTTGACTTCATTACCCCGTCGGTGAATCAAAAATCTCATACCATCTGATTTTTCCTGAACCGCAATTCCCAATTTCATATATTCGCCATTAGCCCAAAAGCGTACTAAATCATCGATTGTGTTAAATTCATAAGTACCATATCCAGCTTTTGTTTTTAACGGAAGGAACGGTTTCATTAATGTTATGTGTTCTTCGAATTCTAAGCCTTCATCTTTGAGCGTCTGTCGTAATATATTAGAAGTCCATTCAAATTTATCAAGAAAGAACTGCCTGTCTTTCTCCGGGCATGATATAAGTTCAGTCGAGTTCCATCTAAAAATATCTTTCGTCTCAAACTTTCCGTCAGTAGTTAAATTTCCGCAAAGGATATAAGTATCTGGTCTAGACATACCGGCACCTTCAGATTCTAAATGAGGAAAATTTATCAGACGATTCCCGTCTACGTCAACGAGTTCGCAACGTTTCTTGTCTCTATGCAGATAACACATCTCCAATCCATGTTCGCTTTCGAGTCTCGCTTGCTGTGGCGCTGCGCCGAATAAAGGAAACGAATACTGAGGGTTATTTACAGCTAAGTCGCCTCGTTTCACCGCTACCAGATCGTATATAGCGATATTCTTTCCGTGTGAACCATCCAGGTCATAAACGAAATGAACGTCGGGTAGAATATTATGCAGAGGAGATTGTTCTGTCAATTTATTCTCGAGATCTTCATTCCTGTTTTTTAGTTTAATCACGAAATCAATATCCGCAGCTTCTGGATTTCCTTCCGCTGAAGATCCTACTAGAGATATAAAACCTTCTGAGACGACAAACGTTTTTAGTTCAGCTAATATTTCTTTGGTACGCTGCGCAACTTCTAATTCCTGTAATTTTATAGCATCTAGTTTCTTATCGACGATATTATGTTTCAAGCTGCGTTTCTTCATTTCTGAGACGACTCGGTTATGCAGGTTCCATACTTCTTCTTTATTCCAATCGCCCCAACGTGCGCCATGAACTAAACGTTGCCAGCCAATATGAAGTAACCGATGATCGTCTACTAATACCTTATTAGTTACTTTTGACGGATCATATGATTTTTTGTCTTCAATAAATTCTATTCTCATTCCGGCAAGAACCTTTCTATCAATGATAGTATTGTGTTTCTAAGTCTTCTGGTTTTACTCTTTTTTATTTCAATAACTTCTCCTGAACGTTCATCAAGCATTAATTTTCTTTGAGTTCTAAAAAGGTAATGGTTTTGGATATCTTCGAATAATCCTTTGCTGTAGGCTTTCTGATAAGATTTATCAGAACGAAATCGTTGCGGTGTAGGTGTTGTGGCCCAGCGTTTATAAGCTGCTGCGGATCGAGAAGGTTTAAATATTTCTTCACCTGGTTCTTCTACGGCTTGTTGCTCCTGTGCTTGCCGTGCTTGTTGCACTGCTTGGATTAACTGTTGTGCCTGGTCTTCTGGCTGTCCTTCAGGAAGAATTTCTTCTGGCGCGGCTCCGCCAGTTTGTTGTTGTAAACCTTTGAGTATAGTTTCCTGTACTTTCTGTTTTACCTGGCGTTCCGTAGTTTTCGATGCCTCTTCTCTTAACTTAATACCAATCGTTTTAGATATCCAATCCGGGTCTGGTCGAATGATATCCCCTGCAACCATTGCCATAACGAGATCCCGTAATAACGTTTTTGTTTCAGGCGCTATGGATTCATAATCCCATGTAGCTGGTGGTGCATTTGCTCCAAAATTGTATTTTATTAATTGAGGAATGATATATTTTTGAACATGATTCTTTACTTCTTGAAGTATAGCTTCTTCTGCGCTCATGAATATTGTAGCATGCTCTCTGGCTAGTGCGTAGGATGATCCTGCATACGGCGCTGAGAATACAAGTTCTGGCGCGAAGATTGCCCTGGCTTTCATTAAATCTAAATATTCATGTCTTGAGCGGTAATCTGCGCCGCGGCGTTGCGCCTCGAGGAATTGAACGATCCATTTCTTTTGATGCGTCAATGCGTCTACGTCTGACGGGGTTACTATTAATCCCGCATTTTTAGCTTCTTTTAATAAGTTAAATAAAATACTGATATTGCTTTGCTGACTAGTTTCCGTTGTTCCTGTTTGTGATTTCCCTGCAGGCGCTTGTCCCCAGATTAACGGGTTTGCGTATCTTTCGAAATACTGATTTTCAAAATCATAAGTAAATTTATCGATGAACCAATACATATACGCCGACCGAAACTTCGACCGTCCATAAGGATTTCCCCATCGTTTCTCATTAGTAAAGACAAACGATTTCTCTTTTGGGATAGTTACTGTTCCTTTTGTGGTATACTGCTCTAATCCGTCAAACTCGCCTCGAATCCCTTTTTTGTATTTCACTGAATCCGGGTATAAATCCAGAAAACCAGAGTATTGCCATTGTCCATTTTTTTCTTCCCATACCTTTTCAAATGCCTGGTGTCCGAATTGCAGCGCCATGCTCAAATTGTTAAGTAGACTTAACCATAAAGGTTCTATAACTATTCTGACAAATCTCGCGATGTCAGGATCTTCGCATCCTATTGACCATACTACTTTTTGCAATGGAGCTTTTATCAAAGTGTAGACAGCTTTTATCTGAGCGTCATCTTCCATTTCGAGATACGTCTTTACTGAAATAGTATCCGGGTTCCATGTAAGCCCGCCGGTAATAGAAGGCATAAACGTTCCGCCGGCTTCGCCTATTATCTCTGGTGACGGTTTTGTTGGTTCTCTCTTTTCTTCAGGCATAGATTCTTCTCCTGGTTAATTCTTCTGATATTTCTTTTGCCCTAGTTTTCTCTCCAATTATAATATCGCCTGCATTCCCGGTAAACTCATACTCAGCGCCTTCTGTATCATATAATGCTAAACAGAACGCGATGACACAATCGGTTTCTAAATTTTTATCATCCCATTCATAAAATGTTAATTGTTCAATCAACGGAGGTATATGTGGAAAAATTACGATTCTATCTTCCAGCGCCTTTTGTCCTGCTATGATTATATTCGTTTTTACTTTCGGTTTTGCGAAGTTTATTCCAACTACGAAATCTTTTAAATCCATCAATTCTTCGGGTACGTGGTCGCCTACACCGGTAACATCTATTTTTTTAAATGAGTGGTACATCTTATGGCGTTCGCGGATCCTTTGGTAAACATAGTCCCATGGTATCCTATGATATCTTTCGAACATAACTAGTTTATAAGGTTTCTCTGTAATGTCGAGCGTTATGCCGACTAAGTAATCTTTTTTGGTAGCGATATCCCAACCATCAGCATATCTGTGTCCCGGGATGTATGGACGATGAACGTACCTTTCATTCGGAGTGCATTCTATCAAATCAAGCGAAGGCTGCCTTGCTGCTTCGACGTCATCGGCTCTAAACACATATCCGCCAGCATCGATGTCTTCGCCTTCGACGTGTACTCTGATTTGGTCTTTCGTCATTTTTTCGGTAAACCGATTCCGTGCTTCATCTGAGATATTCAGGTTTTCTTTATTGGATCCGGTGAGTAAAAAATATTCTTTTGGATTAAGGCGGGCATGCTGCTTGATTTTGAAGAACCAGTTTTTGACGTAGCCAGGAGTGCTTATAAAATCAAGCATTCCGTCATGGTCCATAAGTCTGGTTTTTATTAGAGGAATAGTTTCTTCTGGTTTTTTTTCACAAGCTGCTTCGTCATAACTAACAAAATCGTACCATGAACCCCAGAGGTTAGCTGGTTGATCAGTTGACCTGCAGGTAAACGTGGCGCCATTGGACCAGACTAATGCTGGAAACGGTTTTCTTATCGGCGCTTTTTGCAGCATCCAGGATAACTCGGGTTGCGTGGTCATTAACCGTGCAGCATCTTCCCAGATTAACTTTGATTGCTCAATCGTTATTGCTACATTGCAT
>Ga0180732_1000730_pt1 | contig 24917 bp, 33 predicted proteins | sample KR11_01MetaG_FD_148674 | JGI IMG/M metagenome (GOLD analysis project Ga0180732, IMG submission 148674) | Groundwater microbial communities from the Olkiluoto Island deep subsurface site, Finland - KR11_0.1 MetaG | ecosystem: Environmental > Aquatic > Deep subsurface > Groundwater | place... | reverse complement strand
ACGGCTCCCCCCTCTGCCCCACCTGCTCCGGCGACGCGCTCGACCACGCCCTCCGCAGCCGCAACGTCACCCTGACGAAGCGCGGCGCGACACCGGCGCATGACTTCGTCCAGCGCGGCGACACGTGGGGAGTGGACGGCTGCTTGCAGACGTGGCAGTGCGCCTACTGCAACGCGGCGTTCACGGTGCCGGAGCGGGCGAGTGAGAGCACGATGGCCGAGCGGATGGAACGTGCGCACCGGACGGGGTGCCCGCTGCCGGTGACGGAGGGAGGGGTGAAGGCATGAGCGACCACGAAAAGGAATCAACGCTGACCGTCAAGGTCTGGAAGGTCGTGAGGCACCTGCACTGCCCCTACTGCGGCAGGGCTGCGCCGCGCGTGGTAGAGACGGAGACGTATTGGTGTCCCCATTGCGACGTGATGGCGAGGTTTCCGGATGGGGAAACCTCGGCGGTGTGGGAGCGCGGGAGGTGAAGACATGAGCGGACCATCCGGCGAGTCGTGTGCCAGCTGCTACTACCGCGACGCGGAGACGATGTTCTGCCACCGCTACCCACCGCGCGCATTGTTCGACCTGGACCGCGAGTGGGAAGGGGACAGCGGCGAACACCACTACGTGTTGACGGAGGCAGATCGGCAGGCGCTCACGGTGGAGGACGGTTGGTGCGGGGAGTGGAGGGCAAAGCCATGAAGCGCAAGACGACGAAGGCGAGCAAGCCGACGAACGACGCACTGGTCTACCTCGTGCGCGCCGAGGCCAGGAAGGCCGCGCTCGGAGAGTGCATGCGCCTGCGCGAGGTGATCCTGAACGAGGTGCGCGGAATGATGCGGCCGACCCCCGACGATCACTGCATCACGATCACGGCGCCAGGGGACAACGGCGACAAGTCCTTCCTCGCCGGGCGCTGGATTGTGGATGAGTGGAGTTTGCAACGTCTCGACGGCAGACTGACGTTGACGTTGGAGAGGGCAAAGCCATGAAGCGCAAGACGACGAAGCCGAAGCCAGCAGACTACGAGGTCCTGATCCACGAGGTCTCACTCGATGACGGACTGGACGGGTCCGTTCTCACGGTGACGATCTCGCGCCACTTCACGGACGCGGTCGAAGCCGACAAGCACTTCCGTTCGTGGCTGGCCGCGATGAAGGGACAGGGGCCGATGACCGTCGAGTTGAACAGAGAGTTGCTGGACCTTCTGGACGCCGTGGCACGGGGGCCGGGCCGGACGATACGAGCCGTTTCCCTTTGCGGTGACGGGGTGAAGCGATGACCGTCGAGGATCGCGAACGTGGATGGTGGGGCGTCCCGGCGGCGGAGAACTGGACGTGCCCTGAGTGCGGCAAGTCGTCCCCGGTCGAGGCGTGGGAGGAACGCGAGCCGTACTGCGAGAACTGCGGCAGTCACGACGGACGCGAGTGCCCCGAGTGCGGCGAGGTGTACGAACACGTCCATGCGTCGGGGACGCTCGCCGCCGTGCAGCCCGTGGCCTGCGAGTGCGGGTGGAGCGGCACGCGAGGGGATCTACGCCCCGAGCCGTCGTTGAAGGGGTGGCGCGAGGATACGCCGCTGCACTGCCCGGCGTGCGGGAAGGAGGTGCCGCGATGACCGTCTTCGAAGTGAAGTTCGCCGTTCAGGAGATCCGTCAAGAGGCGGAGAAGGGCGAAGGCCCGCGCGCGCACATCGCGGACGACAAGCTGCGCGAGCGCGTGCTATTCGCCATCGCGATAGGTGAGACCGACAACCCGGCGGCGCTGGCCTTGGCCGCACTCGAAACGACGACCATCGAGTTCGATAGGTGGTACGAATGACCGCCCCCGACGACCGCGCTTCGAGGCTGGTGCGCATCCTGGCCGATCACGAATGCTGGGACGAGGTGCTACTTCCCGGCGGCAAGACGGCGGAGAACAAGCGCGAGTTCATCGGCATCGTGCTTGACGACGATCCGCCCTCCTGGGGCGGCCTTGGATTCCAGGCGCGCGCCGCGGTCCGCGCCGCCATCCGCGAAGTGGAGTCGGGCGAGGTGTTCGGGTCTTGGGCGCGGTGCTGCGTCTGCGGCGGTGCGAATCCTACCCGATGGAACCGCGTCTACTACCATCCGCACTACGCCTGCCACTTCGACGCGAATCCGGAGTGTGCGGATGCGTGGCTGAAGGCCTACGAGGATTCGAGCAGCGACAACAGCGCGTTTGAGACGACGCGGACCATCCTCCGCGCCCGGAAGATCCTGCGGCAGAGGAAGGCAAAGCCGCTCCCCGAACCGAGCCTCACGACCTGCGGCATCTGCGGCGGTGACGCTTGCTCGGACTATGCGCCAGCGCCGTTCGTTGTTGACCAGCGTGTCAACACGACCTGCCAGAAGTGCGGCGCGACGGCGGTCTACTCTTGGACCGGCGAGGCCGGATGGTGGGCGTGCCGGAAAAGCTGGACGCCGAAGCCGAAGCCCAACCCGGTCCGCGAGTGGGGGATGGAGTGGCCCGGGAAAGCTGGCGTGCTTGGCTCGCCGCACGAATACCAGCCGGAGACCTTGCGTCGCTGGCGGGAGCGCCTGCGCGCCGGGAAGATCCGCGCCGAGGTGCCGACGAAGGCGAAGCCGACGACCGACCGCGAGATCCTTCCCGGCTCCATGTGGGTCAACAAGCACACGCACGGGTGCGGGCGTGTCGAGAAGGTGGACGCCGTCACCTACCCACGCTTTCCGGTCGTCGTCTACCGAGACGTTCACGGGCATAGCCAGCGGTGGACGCTCTGCGGGCTGCCGGGGTGCCCTTCGTGGCGCGATGCGTGGCGGCCGTTGGCGGGGCCGCACCCGGAGAACGCATCGGTTCGCGTTCCACCGGCTGCCACGGACTGGGCGCGCCGAGTCTCGTTCAACCCGCACCTGGCGCAAGCCCGTGCGGTCTGGCGCGACACCTGCGCCCGCTCCGACTGCTTGTGGCGTCACGGGAACGGGATGGCCTGTGCGGTCTGCTCCGGGTGGAGGCAGAGGAACACGTGGTTCACGGCGACGACGCACGCCCCGAGCTGGGAGCGATTCGTCTACCCCGTCTATCTATGCGAGCCCGTCTCCGGCAACCCCCGCGGCGACGGCTTCCTGCGCGACCTCTGGCGCGAGGATGAGAAGCGGACGGAGGTGCTGCGGCGGTTGGACCGGCTCGAGTCGCAGATCGGCACCAGGGCGTCGATACTCGGTGGACGCGATGCGGAACTGCGCGCCGTCCGCGAACTGGTGCAGCGCACGGCGGCCGACCTGCTGGAGCACGTCAGTGGGAACCACGGTCGCTCGGAATGGCGGCAGCTTGACGAAGTGCTCGCCCGCACGGTGAACCGCGTTCGGCGGCTAGAGCAAGGCATGGATCCGAAGCCCAAGGCCAAGCCGAGGGCGAGGAAGGTGGGGAAGCGATGACGGACCGCACGACCACGCCCGCAGAGATCAAGCGCCGCATCGTCGAAGCGCTACACGACATGGTCGGCGCCAGCATCATCTGCGACGAGGCCGCTATCACGGTGGAGCGCGACGAGGTCAACCCGGACGTGATCCACTACACGTTCCCGGGCCTGCCTGTCTCGACGACTTACATCGAGTTCGTCGAGTACGATGAGCCGGTCGGGTGTCGGAGGTGAGGCGATGAGGACCGCAGGCCAAGACCGCCTGTTCGTCCCGCTCAGCGCCGAGGCGTTCGGATGGTGGAAGTCCGGGCGCAAGCGGTGGGAGGTGCGCAAGGACGCGAAGCGGTGGGGGAAGCAGCACGTGCGAGACGGGCGACGGGTCGAGCTTCGACTGGGGTACAGCGGGCCGAGCCTGTGGGGAGCTGTCGGGTGCATCGTGCGCGGGCAGCTTCCGGCCGTGGTGATGATGCTCGGAACGGATGGCATCGCCCCGGGCGTGACGCGCGATGTCGTGCAGGACGTCATCCAACGAGCGGTCGGAGTGGACGCCTGCGCCGAGGATGCGCGCGTCGTCGCCTTCGGTGTCATCCTGGACCCGGGGCGGGGGGTGGGCGAGTGAGCGCGACCAGCGACAAGGTGACGCTGGTTGGAACTGGCGTCGGGATGACGCTGCCCATCTCCGTCCGCCTGACGCGAGTGGACGATCCGGACGAACTCGCCGTGGATCTCGACGGCGGAGTGCTCTGTGTCTGGTACGGTGCGAACGTGTCCGCGCGGCGGATTCAGGACGCGATGAACGAGGCGTGCGGCTGCACCGGGATCCACAACGGATGGCGGGTGACGCAGGAGCCGATGCCCGCAGCGGAGGAGAAGCGCCGCCGCCCCGGTCCACCGCCGCGCGCGGAGACGGCACGGGAACGGAGCGCAAGGTGGAGGAGGGACGGAAGATGAACGACACGAACCCGAGAGACGAACCGAAGCCTGTCACGATCGCCTCGTTGTCGGAGGGCGAGATCGCGCGCCGCAACTTCCTCGTGTTCGGCGCAGGTCCGCGCCAGCCCGGAGACGAGCCGCGCTTCATCTCGACGCAGGAAGAGGCCGACGAGCGGTTCGGCATCGGGCGCGTGACGGTGACGAAGGCGGATCCGCCTTCGCTGTACGCGACCTTCATCCCTATTCTGTCGTCCAAGGTGATGCCGCGCGGGCTGTACGCCGATTACCCGCTTGAATCAGCCGCCCCTAGCGGCAAGGAGGAGGGACCGATGGAGTGGACGGTGGAGGGGCTGGCCGGGGTCGTGAAGGAGTCGGAGTGGTGGCAACGGATCAGCGCCGAAATGCCGTCCGCGCTCAGGTTGGAGAGCTTCATCGAGAACGCGGATGCGACGTTCTGGCACGGAGGGCACGAACCATACCGCGACGAACTGAGAGCCATCCTCTCCGACATCCGCACCGGCGCGATCTACGGCTCGGCGGAGAGGTGCGCGGTGTGCGGGGGAAAACCGGGGGGCATGATGTTCGCGCATCATGACTTCCCATTCCAGTGCTGCCCGCGATGCTCGTCGACCGTGGAGACGATCGGTGTGCCGAGCGCCGCCGCCGCCATCCTCCGCGCCCGCCGGTTGCTGGGGGAGAGGAAGGCGAAGGATCCGAACCCCGACGCTTGCGCCAAGTGCGGCCGTGATTCGTGGTACGACCTTCCCGCGGAGAACGGCGGACGGATGCGCGTCTGCGCCGGGTGCCATCCGGGTGTTTCAATCTCACTGGCCTCGACGCCAGCGAAGCCCGACCTGACCCCGCGCGAACGGTGGGAGGCGAAGTGCGAGCGATGGCGCATGGAGGGCCACCCGACCCCGTACCAGTTCACCGAGCCCGGCGTCCGCGAGGCCGCCGCGTTCATGACCAGAGAGGAACTGACCCGCGAGTGCGAGGCCATCGGCTCCAACCTCACGGAGACGTGCCGCAAGCGGGGGATTCGGCTGCCGCCGTGGTCGGACCCCTACGCTGCGCAGAGGGACCGCGAGGCGTCGGCCGACTTCGGAGCGTGGCGCAACGGGCAACGCGGAGTTGCGTTTGGATCCCAGTCGCTCGTGACGGAGAAGGCCGCCGTGATGTTGGAGCGAATCGCGGCCTCCGTTCGATGGCGGCGCAAGAACCTGGAAGGCGTGCGCGGCCCCGACCCGCGCATCCTGCTCACGGGCGACCTGCTGGATCCGAGGGGGAGGGCAAGATGAGGGCGTTCTTCGATCGGCACGGCTGCCTTCTCTGGTCTCTCGGATTCGGCCTGTGGGTCGCCGCGATGGTGGCGTGGTTCGCGGTCGGCAACGCAACGGTCGGACGCGCGCTGTTCATCCCGGCGATGGTGCTACTTGCTGGCGCGAACTGGAGGCCTGGACGCGACGACAAGGAACTGCGGCGGGCGTGGGGGGAAGGGGCTTGGTGGGCGTTCTGCGTGTTCATGGTGGCGCAGACGCTTCGTGAACTGATTCACGGTGGAGGGTGAGGTGAAGTTCGCCATCGACCGCGGGACGGAGTACGATGACACGACGGGAGACGCTGGTCGGTGGCGCGCAATCGGACGGGAAGGCCGGATCGCCAGCAGGGCACAAAAGGGGTACATGCCGACCGAGGACTCCAGACCGCCTCAGCGAGACGACGAGGTTGATCGGGCTCGTCTTGACGCCGCTCGCATCCGGCTCGGTCTGGCCGTGGACGGTGGGCGATGAGCGGCGCTCCGACGTGGCACCCGAACCTCGGGCCGCTCGGTTTCTGCTGGGACCAGCTCCCCGTGGCCTACCGCGCGCGGTGGCGCCCGTGGGTCATCGGCACCGAGTCCCCGCACGTCCTACCGGCGGAGTACGTCGTCGGGCTGGACGGCATCCGTGCGGTCATCGCCGTGCCTGACGCCCCGCCGCCGTCGCGCCGCTGCGTCCGCACGAACATCGAGCGCCGCGGGCTCCCGATCTGCCGCCCGCTGGTCGGGGAGGGCTTCGTCGGCAACGTGAAACTTGTCTCCCCGCTCTGTCAACTGCTCAAGTGGGCGGAATGCTGCTTGAATCGCCAATGGCCGTTTCGCTGGCACGTCGCCACGCGCGAAGAGGTAGAGTAGATGTCCGCAGGATGTGGGACGGACCGGGAGCGACATGGGTCCAATTGTCACCTTCGGGATCTGGTAGATACCTCGTGGCGACGAGCGCTTGAAAGAATCGGCCGCGACGCGGCTGAGAGGTACGGCCACGACGCGGAGGACGGCGAGCAAGAGGCGTGGGTGGTGGCGCTCGAACACTGGCAGCGCGGATACCCACCCGCCGAGGTGCTGAGGCTCACGAAGCGCGACCTCGACAGCCGATGGTCGTCGCTTCGCAATCTCTCGCACGACGACCCCAGGTCTCCCAGATCCCGAAGTGAGGATCGGAGAGGTTCGTCCCGGCGGTCGAAGCCGGTGCCGATCACGACGCTCGACCGCCTGCTCGCGAGCCTGACCGCCTCGACGCTGGGCGGGCAGCTCGACCGGATGGCGGTCAACGCCTCGCTGCATTGCCCCGAGTGCGGGCGCCGTGGGCACTGGGAGTGCGAGGCCCCGGGCGGGACGCGCAAGGCCGTCCAGCGGGCGCGTGGGTGGCGCCTGTGGGCCGCAGCCGACGCGGACGGCATGGAGGTCGGGACGCCGACGGGCGGGGGCAACCGGGCCGAGGAAGTCCGGCCGGCGCAGTGCGTGGCGGGTACGGAGCCCGTCTGGGTCTGCGGCGAGCCGTGGGGGCAACGGAAGCACTGGACCCGCCAGCCGCTCGCCGTGCTGCGAGAGGGCGGGGACCCGGACCACGGCGGAATGCACGTCCACCCCGGTGGGGGCGACACGGGGCGCGTGGAGAGGGACTTCGTTTCCTTCTGCGACGAGATGGCGATGGAGCGGCGACGAGGCGACGTGACGCGATGGCAGGAAGAAAACTCACGCCGAAGCCGCCCCGCCCGGCCCTCGCACCTGACCAGCTTGACGTCGCCGAGTCCCTCTACCTCGCCCGCAGTGCGCGTCACCTAGCGCCTGGTGCCCTTGCCCGCTGGGTTGCCGACCAGCTTGACCCGCCGGTGCACTGGCGCAGCGTAGAGGCCGCGTCGCAGGGGCTGGGCTGGGCGCTCGAGCGCACGAAGCGCGAGGACGCCAGGAAGGCCCGCGCGAAGCCCGACGCGGCCCGCCAGGTCGAGATTGAGGTAGAGCAGGACGAGCGGCACGCCGCCATCGCGAAGCGCGAGTTGGAGCTGCGCGAGGCCCTCGTCGAGAAGGCCGCGACGGCCGTGGGCACGATGACGGCCAAAGAAGCGCTTTCGGCGCTCCGTAGCGTGGGCGACGCGAAGGGGCTCCAGTTCGTCGAGCGGATGGCCCGCGGGCGCACGACCGACAAGACCGAGACGGCGGGCAACGATCTGGTGCTGCTACGCGCCGTCCTGGACGACGTTTGCCCGGATGATGGCGACGATGCTGGACCTTGCGGAACTGGAGGCGCGGCGCCGTCGAAGGCGTGACAACGCGAATCCGCTGAATCTCTGCACGAGGATCGGTGAGGCGCCGCACGCGGGGCAGGTGCCGCTACTGGCCGACCGCCACCGTTTCAAGGTGGTCTGCTGCGGGACGCGGTGGGGGAAGTCTTGGGCCGCTGCTCGATGGGCCGCGGCCCGCATGCTCGTCCCGGGCGTCCGCGGATGGATCGTCTCCGGGACCTACGACCTGGCCGACAAGGTCTTCCGGTTCATCGCTGCGTTGTTCAGGGCGCACGGTGCGGCGCTTGGCGTCCGCGTCACCCGCTGCACCGGGAACAAGGACACCGGGCAGTTTCTAGCGTTGTCGAACGGGTCGTGGGTCTGCACGAAGTCGGCGGACCACCCGGACTCGATGGACGCCGAGGGACTCGACTTCGCGGTCGCGGACGAGGCGGCGAAATACCCGTCGCTCATCCTCCACCGCCACCTGATCCCGCGGCTGACGGACCGTCGCGGCTCACTCCTGGCGATCAGCACGGCGCGGGGACGGAACCACTACTACGACCTCTTCCGCATGGCGGAGGAGTCGCAGCGGACCGGCAGCGATCCCGAGTGGGCCGCCTACTCGGCGCCGAGTTCGACCAACCCGCACGTTTTCCAGCTCGGGGCGAAGGACCCCGAGTGGCTCCGACTCCGGGCGCAGTTCGAACGCGCGCACATGCTGCCGCTGTTCGAGCAGGAGTACGAGGGCAGCTTCGCCTCGATGGCGGGCCGCGTCATCGCCGCATGGAATCCCGCCGTGCACGTGCGCCCACTGGACGAGGTGACCGCGGGCGTCGAGGAATGGCGGCTGGCGGTGGACTGGGGCCTCCGCCGCACCGGGATGCTCGCCATCGGCCGCACGAAGGCGAAGCAGTATCGGATCGTCGGGGAGGTCTACGCGGAGGGGCTGCTACCCGACGCCCGCACAGCCGAGGCGCTGGCGCTGGCGAAGGCGTGGCGCATCACCCGCGGATGGGGTGACCCCGCGGACCCGACGTCGAACGCAATGCTCGTCCAGGCGGGATTGAAGATCAGCCCGGCGAACAACGACCGCGACGACGGCATCCTGTACCTCTGCCAGAAGTTCGGGGAGCCGGGCGGGGTCATGATCGCGGAGGGCGCCTGCCCGAACCTCGAACACGAGATCGAAAACTGGACGTGGCGCGAGACGACCGGGGCGCGCGAGATCCAGGAGCCGGTCAAGCGGGACGACCATCTCTGCTTCGCCGCCGGGACCCCGGTGTTGACGGACAGGGGAGAGATCGCGATTTCTACTGTGCGCGTTGGAGATCGTTGCCTTACCCGCGCTGGCTGGCGTTCGGTGGTTGCGGCAGGGCAGACGGCACCGTCGGCCAGGGTCTACAGGGTCCACCTGTCGTCCGGGCGGAGTTTGGTGGCGACCGGAAATCACCCCGTCTGGGTGCCTGGTCGTGGCTGGGTTCCTATTGACGCGCTGCGATACGGTGATATACTGGAGGCATGGTCGACACCGTCACGTTCAACGGGATCAAGTTCAGGCGCTACCCGGAATCCGAGAACCGTACCGCGCGCGTCTACTACACCCCAGGAATTGCGGACAAGATGCGGGGGGTCGGACGGCTACACGAGGAAGTCTGGAGGGATCGGAACGGGCCGATCCAGTCCGGGTGCGTCATTCACCACGCGGACGGAAACCCGCTCAACAACGAGCCCGACAACCTCGTGTGCCTCACGGCATCCGATCACAGCGCCCTCCACTTCCGAGAAAACGGGCCGTGGGTCGGGTTCAAGGAGAACCTCGACCGCATTCGCCCACTCGCAGCAGCGTGGCACGGAAGCGAGGCTGGCCTTGCCTGGCACCGGGAACACGCGAAGGCGTGCGGCTTCGGGCGAGCATCCTACGGAGCCCGCAAGTGCAAGCACTGCGGGCGCGAATACGAGGCGCGGAACGCCGCTGCACGGTTCTGCTCCAACGCCTGCAAGTCGGCATGGCGGCGAGCGGCCGGGCTGGACAACGTCCAGCGGACCTGCGAACGATGCGGGGCGGCGTTCACCACCGGGAAGTACGACGGCGTCCGATTCTGCTCCAGTGCGTGTTGGCCGCGTCGAGGCCCTGCCAGATCCTGAGCCCGTCTACAATCTGACCGTCGAAGGGGCGCACGAGTACTACGCCGCCGGGGTGCTCGTCTCGAACTGTGACGCCGCACGCTACGGCTTCTACTCCTGGGAGCGCCTCACGGACGAAAGCACGAGTTCGACGCGGTGGGAGGTCGCCCGGCGACTGACCCCCGCGCAGGAACGGGAGATCGAACTGCGGCGGATGTTCGCCGCGGGGAAGAGGGTCGGGGAAGCCTGAACAGAGGAGGTGAGCCATGGTGGTAGAGGTCACGATCGACTTGTGTGGGCGGATGGAGGGCAAGGTTGTGCTCGGCACCGGGGAAACAGTCGAGCACCTCGAAATCGTCGCGGACCGTGTCCGGTCGATGATCGCCCGGTTCAACGGGTGGGACGGCAAGCCGGGGACGTGCCCCGCCGACGGCACGGGCGAGTAGGGGGCGACGATGGCACATCAGGACTATTCCGTCCCCGCGCTTCCGAGGCGGATCCCGCTGACCAAAGAGGAGCAGGCCGCGCTCGGTGCGGAGTTGACGCTCGCCACGCAGCCCCGGGTGAACATGCGGGCGATCCGGGACGAGGTGCTCGCGGGGGAGGATCTGGTCACGGCCCTGCGCATCGACCATCACGGGGGCGTGTTCCTCTCCGCGGGCGACCGCGAGTTACTGGAACGCATCGAGCGGAAACTGAACTGCGTGCTGACGGTCGTCGGCCGTATCACGGGCGACAGCGACGACTGACGGGTCGGGGAAGCATAGGAGGGTGAGACAATGGGCGAGACATTGACCGAGGGCAAAGAGGCGGGCGCCGACGTCGTCCGCATCACGGATCGTCGCACGGCCGGGGGCAACGGGAAGAAGCCTCCGGCGGAGACGTCGGACAACTCCGCACCCGCGGGGGCTCTGCCGTCGCGCGAGAGGCGCATCGCCGCCGCCGCGCAGAGCGGGATGGAGATGCTCCGCGCGGAACTGGAGATGGGCCGCGAGCCGCAGAAGCGCGTCCTGATCGCCGCGCTGCTCGAGGCCGATGCGGGACTACGCGGGCACGCGCGCGTCTTCCAGTCGGTCGGCAGGTCGTTCGACCAGGTGGCCGACGCGCTGGGGAAGATCGTGGCGTACCTGCTGGCCGAGCATCGGCGCCGGGCGCTGCCGTGGTATCGGCGGTGGCTCACCCCGCGCGCTCCGTTCCCGCGCTTCGACCCGAGCGTGGCGAGCGTGGACGGCAAGCCGCTCGCCGCGGCACCGGCCGCCCCGCCCGCGCCGACGACAACGACGCAGACCGAACCGGCGCAGGCGTGACATGCCCACCTACGACTACGCCTGCGCCGCCTGCGGGCACGAGTTCGACCAGGTACAGCGGATCACCGATTCCGCGTTGACCGTCTGTCCGTCGTGCGGCGGCAAGGTCGAGCGGCAGATCGGCCCGTGCATGTTCGTCCTGCGCGGCGGCGGCTGGCCGTCCAGGTACTTCCGCAGCGACACGCACACGGAGATCGAGAAGGCGAAGGCGCGCGGCGAGCTGTAGCAGCCGCGTCCGAGGTCACGTCCGGCGCACCGGCATGGGGCAGGCGCGGCGGCACAGTCCCGCAAGGGCGAGAAGGAGAAAGCGCATGTCCATCGAAGTCAAGATCCTGAACACGTCCGGCACGCCGTTGCTGTGGGAGCCCGATGCCGTCTCCCTGGTGGACTGCCTGGAGAAGGCCGTCAAGGCGGGCAGGACGTTCCCCGCGGGCGACTTCCGCGGCCTGAACCTGCGCGGCGCGAACCTGTCCAACGGCTCGTTCGTCGGCGCGAAGTTCGAGGGCGCGAACCTGATCGGCGTCAACTTCACCTCGGCCAACCTCACCAACGCGGACTTCTCGGGCGCGATGGTGACGGAGGTCACGTGGACGACCGCCACCCTGACGGGCGTGGACGCGGACGCGCTGTCGAGCGCCGCGGACGCGACCACGGCGGGCACGGCGATCCCCTCGACGGAGAAGGCCGCGGCGTCCGGCGTCGCGAGCCTGAGCGCGACGAGCAAGGTCGTCCAGGACCCCGCGAACGCGCAGGCCGCGGGCGGCGTGGGCAAGATCCCCCTCGGCGCGGCCGTGACCGGCGCCCTGGCAGCGTCGTGGGGTGGCGTGGCGTCGTCCCTGGCGACGCTCGACGCGGGCGTGCTCGTCGTCGAGAACCCCGCGAACGCCACCGCAACCCCCACGGCGAGCAAGATCCCGATGACGGGCGCGGGCGGTGCCTTCCTGGCCGAGGGCTGGCGGCGTCCGACGCCGACCGCCTACGACTTCGCCACCGCCGTCCCCTACGCGGTCCTGGCGACGGACGAGGCGCTCGACGTCACGAGCGGCGCGGTGTCGGACGACGTGGACCTGCCCACCGCCGTCGGGTGCGCGGGCCGCACCATCGAGATCAAGAAGGTGGACGCGGGCGCGGGCGTCATCGCCATCGACCCGGCCGGCGTGGAGCACATCGAGGGACTCGGCGCGGGCAACCCGTACAACCTGACCGCGCAGTACCAGGGCGTCACGCTGCGCAGCGACGGCGTCAAGTGGCACGTCGTGACATCGACGACGACCACCGCGGCGCACGCCGCGACGCACCGCAACGCGGGTGCGGACCCCTACCGCGTGCCGATCACGACCCCGGCCGCGGGCGCGTACGCCATCCTCACGACCGACGAGTACGTCCGTTGCGACAGTGGCGGCGCCGGTGCCGTGGCCGCGACCCTGTACGCAGCGGACGCCGCGGCCGTGGGTCGCCGGATCACGGTCCAGAAGATCGACGCGGCGGCCGACGACGTGAACGTCACGCCGGACGGAGCCGAGCTGATCAACGGCGTCAACGCGCTCTACGCGCTGGCCGCGCAGTGGAACTGCGTCACGCTGCTTTGCGTGGCGGTCGGCCAGTGGGAGATCATCGCCAGCCGGTAGTGACCTCGGCCTGGCTGGCGGCCTTACAGCGAGCAGCCGCGCCGTGGGGTGACTCGCGGCGCGGCACTAAGGAGCCTCGTCAGCGCCGGGACGCTGGGCGGGCTGTAACCCCGCTGCCCTTGCGGCTGTAGCGGTTCGACTCCGTTGGGCTCCACCAACAAGCAGGCGGCATCGAATGGACGAAGCAACATTCTGGCGGCGCGCGGCCGAGAGCGCGGCGAACGAACCGTACTACACGCTCGCCGCCGACGCCTACGACGGCACGGGTGGCTTCGCCGCGCCGCTCGACGAGATCGTCCACTGCGACACGGGGACCGCGCAGCCGAACCTCCCGCTCACGAAGTCCCGCACGTACGTTTTGCGCCACCCGCAGGAGACGACTGAAAAGTACCTCTGGCGGGTGCGCAATGCGACATACGCGAACTTCGTGCGCGCCGCGCTCGACACGCTCGTCGGGTTCCTGTTCTCGACGCCACCGGACCGGACGTGGCCCGACGGGTCCGACTGGCCCGAGTGGGCGGCCGACGTTGACGGCGTGGGCACGTCGCTCGACGACCACCTCCGCGCGGTCGCGCTGCGGCTCATGCTGTCCGGTACCATCGTCTCGTCGGTCGACCGACCGGCGGAGTGGTACGAGACGGCGGCCGAGGCGCGCGACGCAGGCGCGACGACGTACGTAGCGTCGCTCCTCCCCGAGACGCTGTTCGACTGGCGCGCCACGTCGCGAGGCGTGTTGACCGCCGGGAAGATCGTGGACGAGGTCTCCGAGGGCAGCATCGCGGACGAGTCGGTCCCGAGCGAGGCGAACCAGCAGGACGCGACACTCGGCATTCCAGGCGCCACGGTCGCGACCCCGACGACGTGGGCGCGGTGCCGCGTCTGGCGCCCCGGGTCGTGCGAGACGTGGCGGCAGGGAACGAAGGGCACCGCGCCGACGCAGGTCGGGGAGCCCATCGCACTGCCGGAGAAGGTCGGCATCCCGTTGATCGTCATGGGGCTCGACGCGACCATCGGCGGAGGCTTCCTCGGCACGACGATATTTCGCCAGGTCTGCGACGAGGGGCTGAACCTCTACCGCTTGATGTCCCTGTTGTTCGAGGCGCTCCACGCGCAGACGTTCGCGATCCTGTGCCGCCCGCGGAAGGAAGGCACGGACCCCGGGCCGATCGTCATCGGCACGGACAACGCGTTGAATTTCGACAAGGACGGCGCCGCGCCGTCGTTCATCGCGCCGCCGTCGAGCGTGGTCGAGGCGTTGTTCCGGGCGATCAACGATTCCATCGGGCGCATCTACGAGTTGCTCGGGCTGGACGCCATCCGCGGGCAGACCGGGAACGAGAGCGGCACCGCGCGACAGTGGCGCTTCAACCCGCTGAACCGGCGCCTGTCGGCCGTGACGAAGCGGATGGTGGCCTACGAGCGCCGCCTGTTGACCCTGCGCGCGCTGTGGGAGAACAAGGACCCGGTCGCGACGCTGAAGGGCTACTCCGTCTCCTGGCCCGACAACTTCGACGCGCGAGACGTGGAGCGGCAGATGAAGCTCGCACTCGACGCGCAGGCGGTCGGCATCGGGCGCACGGCGATGGCGGCGGTTCGCAAGGGCGTGCGCGATGCGGTGGTGGACCTGAAGCCGGACGCCCGCGAGGAAAGCGACCGCGAGATCGACGGCATCGCGGACGTGCAGGCCGAGCGGTCCATGTTCGAGGAAGAGCAGGCGGGCGACGGCGACGGCGCCGACGATGCGGCCGTGAAGCCCGATGCCACGGTTGTGACCGACGACACGAACCGGCTGCTCACGGCGTCAACCGACGTCGCCGCAGTCGTCACCGTCAACGAGGCGCGCGTCAAGATGGGCCTTGCGGCGTTGACGATGCCCAACGGCAAGCGCGACCCGGACGGCGACTTGACGGTCGAGGACTTCCGCACGAAGCGCGAAGCGTTGCGCGCGGCGCAACAGGCGCAGGTCGCCGGGGGGAAGGCCACCGCGGAGAAGGCCCTCGGCGGTAGCGTCTCCGTGTAGCCGTGTCGGAGCGCGAGGTACAGCGCGCGCAGAAGCGGTTTCGTTCGCTTGTCGCGCGGCAGGGTGGTCGCGTTGACCGGCTGGCGAAGGAGTTTGCGGACTCGCTCTCGGGCCTGACCCCCGCCGAACTGCGGCGCGTGGTCGAGGGCGCGAGCAAGCGCGAGGCCGCCCGCTTCATCCTGGTCCTGCGGGAGAGCATCGCCGTTGCCAAGCGGCAGGGAGCATTCCTCGGCGCACGCGTCGGGAGTCTGGGGGACAAGGCCGCCGCCCGGTGGCTGACGGCGAACACGGAAACAGTCGGGGCCAGGTTCGCCGCGCGCATCCACACGCAGGGACGCTTGATGACGCGCGAGTTGCTGCACTCGGTGGCGGGCGTCATCCGCGAGGGCAAGAGCGCGACGGAGGCGGCGCGCCAGTTGCGCGACGTTCTCGGCCACGTTCCGGCCGTCAAGATCAGCAAGGTCGCGCAGGACGTCGTTGACTCGGCCCGCAAGATGATCCAGGCGGTCGGGGACGAGGACCTCGTCCGCGCCTACTCGGGCGACCTCGCGAAGATGAGGGCGCACGCGCGGCGCCTCGGCACGATGCACGACACCTCCGGCAAGCTGGCCTACGGGATGCGGGCCAGCGCGCAACACCTCGTCGGGGAGCTGGAGCGCGCGGTCCGTCTTGGCCGGACCGACCTCATCGATCGGGCCGTCTACTACCACGGCTACGACAAGCGCGCGTACCACCAGCGGATGATCGCCCGCACGACGATGTCCGAGTCGTACCACGCGGCCTACCTCGAGACGACGGAGGATGCGCCCGAGGTCATCGGCCAGCGTTGGATGCTCTCGACGAAGCGGCGGCAGCCGCGGCCTGACATCTGCGACGTGCACGCCGCGCACGACGGCGGAAAGAAACTCGGGCGCGGTGGGTTCGCGAAGGGCAAGCAACCCGAGATGCCCGCGCACCCGCACTGCATGTGCTACTGGCTCCCCATCGTGGACGAGTCAGTCGAAGCGTGAAACACGGGCGGCCGTCTCCCCGCGGCGACCGCACGACGAACACACGGAGCGGGAGTCAACCGACAACGGCCTGCGACGCAAAGCGCCGCGAACATCCCCGCCGGGCGGCGGGAGACAACGGGTCCACCGGCTACCCGCACCAACGGCCGAGAGGTGAACGATGGAAGGCACGAACGCGCAGGGAACTGGAGACGGAACGGCGGCGGCCGCGGCAAGCCAGACGGTCGAAGCGCCGACGATCACGGAGTCGCAGCACAAGGCCGCGGTCGAGCGGGCGGTCAACGACCGGCTCAAGAACCTGAAGGCCAAGGAGGCGTCTCTTGCCGCGCAGAACGCGGAACTCCAGCGGCAGCTTGCCGCGGCGAAGGCGGCCGAGACGATCGACGCGGACGACGACGAAGGGACCGCGACGGTCGCCGCGCAGCCCGTGGCACCGCAGGCGGGACAGCCCGCGGCACCGGCACCGCAGCCGGTCGCGCCGCAGCCGCAGCGGCCGAACAAGTTCGCCGCCCGGCTCGCGACCGAGCGCGCCGAGTGGGAGAAGACGAAGGCCGAACTGGAGAAGGCCAAGGCCGAGACCGAGGCCAAACTGCGCGACACGCTGATCAAGACCTCCGCGCTCTCCGCGCTCGGGGAGTACCAGGACGGCAAGGTGCGCGACCCCGGCGAGGTGTTCACCCTCACCCGGGAAGCGCTCCGGATCAGCGAGTCCGGCGAGGTGGTTGCCGTGCTCACGGACGGCGACGAACTGCCGCTCGCCAAGTTCTACTCCGACTGGCTCGCGAAGAAGCCGCATCACGTCGCCGCTCCGGCGTCGGGAACGGGCGGCGGAAGTGGACGCCCCGCGGGGGCACCGAAGTTGGAAGGCCGGACCTCGGCCTCCCTCATCCAGGCCGGACTCGCGAAGCGATTCCCCGGCAAGTAGGCGCGCGGCGCGCCGAGAAACACGCCGCACCGAGAAAGGAAACTACGATGTTGAACTTCTACCATGCGTCGAAGCTGTCGCAGAGCGAGCTTCTGCGCGGCGTGTTCCTCACCTTGGCCGAGCAGGACGAGCTGATCCGCGCCCTCCCGTGGACGCGGGCCAACGGCCTGACGCAGACCTACCAGCGCGAGGGCGCGGCGATGACCGCGAACTTCATCCCCGAGGGCGGGTCCGTGACCGAGGGCAGCGAGACGTTCATGGACGTGACCGCGCACCTCCGTTCGGTCGGCGACTCGGTCGACATCCCGCGCGCCCTGTCCGACAACATGGGCGACGGGCTGGCGCAGATCCAGATCAGCGCGCGCGTCAAGGCGATGGGGCGTCTGCTCAAGCAGAAGCTGATCACCGGCGACTTCCCGACCGTCACGGTCGGCGCGACGCAGCCCGTGGGCTTCGTGACCGCCGCCGCGGGGTCGGCCTACCTCAAGACCGGGACCGGCAAGATCTTCTTGGACGTGTCGGAGAACACGGTGCAGTTCCAGGCGCCGGGGGATACCGAGTACGGCGCGATCGCCACCTACGTGGGTGACGCCGCCTACTGGGTCACGAGCGCCGACGGCGTCCAGAAGGTCCAACTGACCCTCGACGTGTCCGAGGAAGGCGCGTCCGATTGCGTCTTCGACATCACGATCAGCTCGGCCGGCTACCAGTTCGACGGCCTGAAGAAGATCATGTCCACCGGCATCCCGGCCGCGCAGTACACCGCCGCGACCAACGGCGAGGCGCTCGCGTTCGACACGTTCCGCGCGCTCCAGGACAAGGTCAAGATCACGGACGGCCTGCCGTCGTTCGTCCTCTCGCCCGAGCTCGTCCGCGCGTACAAGACCCTCGTCGACGCCAAGATGACCGCGGACGCCTACATCGAGCTGCCCAACTACGGCATGGTGAAGCAGCTCGCGTTCGACGGCTGCCCCGTGTTCAAGGACGAATTCATCGTCCAGACCGAGACGCAGGGCACCGCGGCCGCGAAGTGCTCGCACATGTACTGCGTCGTCCTCTCCTCGCCCACCGGCGCGCCGTCCGTGGCGGGCTACATGGGCGCGGGGCTGTGCGGCCTGTACGGCGCGGGAATCGAAGCCGAGACGCCGCAGAACCCGGTCATGGGCGTCAACATCGACCAGGTCAACCTGCCCAGCGACGGCGACGGCAAGACCAAGATGGTCACCCGCTACGTCGTCTCCGGCTACTACGCCCTGGCCCTCTACTCCACCGCCGCCGCGGCTTGCCGCTACGGCGTCTACGTCGTCTAGCACGGGGTGACGTGATGGCGGCGCATCATCTGGAGATTCGGGACGAGTCCGGCGCGCTGTCGGACTTCAGCGGCTCGTACGGTCACGTCGTGTTCGCGCACGGCGTCTCAGTCCAAGCGTACGACCCGGGTCACTTCATGGTGCGCCGCCTCATCCGTGTGCAGGACGGCGGTGGCGGGCTCGTCCCGAGCATGCGCATCGCACGGGGCGAGGCGACACCCGTTGCCCCCGCCGCTGCGCCTGCCTCTCCGCAGCCTCCTGCTACCACAACCGCAGTCGAACACAGCGAGCCGCCGCCGGTCCCGGTGCCGCCTCCGACGGTGGAACCGACCGACCGCATGGCGAAGGCGCGCGCCGCACTGGCGGCGAAGCGCGCGGCCCGTGACGTGGCGGGCCAGTAGTGGACGTCACGATCAAGAACGCGGCGGGCGTCGTCCGACAGCTCTCCGACTTCGCGCGCCGGTATCCCGCCGCCGTCGCGCGTTCGATGCGCGTCTGGGGCAACAAGACGTTGCTTCCGGCGCTGACCCAAGCCGCCCCCGTGGGCGCGACGGGCCACACGCAAGGTGCGCTCCGCGTCATCGTGAAGGGCGCGAAGCAAGCGGACCCGGTGCTACAAGTCTTCGCCGGGACGGCGCAAGCGGTCTACACCGAGTTCGGTACCGCGGCGCACGCGGTCAACCCGCGCTACCGCAAGGCGCTCCGCATTCCGATGGACGGCGGCTTCCTCTTCATCGGCCCGCGGCTCCACAACGGGCGCATGTTCATCCGCCGACCGGACGGGACAAAGTGCCTCTCGCGGCGCGCATGGGCACCGGCCGTCACAATCCCGGCGAAGGCGGCAAGCCCGTGGTTCTTCCCGACCATCGAGCGGCTACTCCCGGCGCTCGAAACGCAACTCTCGTCCGACATCGCCAAGGCCATTGCCGGGGCGCTGCCGGGCGCGAAGAAGTGACGGCATGGCAACCTACTCCGTTGACGCCGACATCACGAACCGGGAGCCCATCGCGTCCGACCTGAACGGCGGGTCAACGGACTTCTCCCGCCAACGCGGCATCGCCTACGCGGAGATCGGCCGCCGCCTCATGCGCCGCAGTCCTCCCGTGACGCAGGACTCGGTGACGGACAGCACCGAACTGACCGAGGCCGAGGTCCGCTACACGCTCTACCGGCTGTTTTTCGAGGCCGCGTCTCGCGCCGCGGACGATCCGCTGTGGGCCAAGGCACAGGCGTACCGGCGCGAGTTCGAGGATGAGATCGCATCCGTGCCGCTCTACGTGGACACCGTGCCCTCGCGCGGTAGCAGCCCGATCCGAAGGTCGTAGGGTGAAACGTGCCTGACCCCGTTGACCTCGTCGTGCACCATGTCGGCCTGCTCATCAAGGCCGCGCTGAACGCGCACGCGACGGGATGGTGCGCCGACGTCCAGGAGTTCGAGCCCTACCAAGGGGCACCGCAGCCGAAGTTCCCGTGCCTGTCCGTGTGGGTCGAAGGCGAGAAGCCGAACCGCCAGGGCACCGGGGCGCGCCGCACGCGCGTTGCGACGCTGAAGGCGATGTACGAGCTCGGCCCGGTGCAGGTCGGCAAGATCAAGGTCGCGACGGCCACCGTGCGCGAGGCGATGCAGTACGTGGACTCCGTCCTGGAAGACGAGAACCTCTCGACCTACGAGAGCGGGCAGGGGCTCGGGGCGCTCGCGTCCGTCCGGCGCATCGGCGTGACGGACATCCGCTACCAGGGCGGGAAAGAACAGTACCCGCACGCCGTGCTGACCATCGAATGCGAGCACGACTACGAGCGCGGCTCGGCGGGCTACCCGCTGACGGACATCCTCGGCACGTTCGAGCTCGACTCCGACCTCGGCGCCGTGACGTTCGAGTACGACACCGGCAAGGACATGATCCTGACGCCCGAGAAGTTGGGCGTGATCTTCATGCTCCAGCCGGGTCCGGTGCTTGGCGTGGTCGTGACGTGGCACACGGTCGTCGTGACCTACGTGGCCAACACGACGACGTTGACCAACGTGGCAGCCGCGGTCGCGGCCGAGGCGCCGGCGGCTGCGCTGCTCACTGTGACGGGCGACGCGGGGACGATTCCCGCGGCGCTCGGGACCGTCGTATTCGGGCTCTCGCGGCCGATCGCGAAGCAGTCCAGCACGACCACCTAGACGCCGCATCGCGGCGAACGGAGACAACCATGAAGGTTCTGGCACGCGAAGGCCTGATCGTTTCCTACTACGCGCCCGACGGGGTGCGCATCCACCACAAGAAGATCACGGAAGACGGGCTGCTCGACCAGCGGACCGGGGCCGTGAAGGAAGGCGCCGTCGAAGTGCCGGAGTCGGACTTCTACCTGCGCGCCATCGCCGCGGGCGAACTCGTCCGCGCCAAGGGGTAGCCCATGAGCACCATCGTCATTCCGGGTTGGGCGACCAACGACCGCATCCCGCGCGTCGTGTTCGCGCTCGCGTTCGGCCAGGGCGACAAGTCTCCGGGGGCCGCGCAGGGCTACGTGCTGTTCATCGGCTCCCGCTCGTACGACGCGGCCACGGGGCTCGTCGCACAGGGCACGGCACACGCCACCGATCCCGAGGTGCTCCCCGTCTACAGCGCCAGCGACGCCGCCGACAAGTGGGGTCACGGGTCGGATATCCACCGCGAGGCAGTCGCGTGGTTCGACTCGTATCCGGGCGCACCCGCGTACGGAGTCGCGGCAACGAAGGGTGGCGGCTCCACACGCGCCTCCCTCGACATGGTGCTCGGCGCCGGTACGCCGACCGCGTCGGCCGAGATGTCGGTCTATATCTGCGGCACGCGCGTTCCCGTGAGCGTCGCGAGCGACACGGCAGTGGATGACGTCGCCGGGGACATCGTGGCGGCGGTCAACGGCAACGCGGACCTGCCGATGTTCGCGTCGTACGTCTTGCTCACGAACACGCTGACCTTCACGTGGAAGTGCTTCGGCCCGAGCGGCAACGCGGGCTACGTCCGGCTCGCCGACATCCCGACGGGCATGACCTCCGTGCCGTCGAGCGGCAACCTGGCGACCGGCGCGACCGAGCCGTCCTGGTCCGCCGCCTACGCCGCCGCCTTCGCGCTGGACACCGTCTTCTACCACGTCGTTCCGGCCACCGCGGTCATCGCCACCTTGAACGCGGGGACCGGCAACCTGCGCGGACGCATCCAGGACGGGCTGGCCCCGACGGTCGGCAAGCTGATGGACGTGTTCGTCGCGCAGTGCGCCGGGGAATCGGCGGCTGCGACGTTCAACGACGGACTGGACCTCGGCACGACGGCCTACAACGAGCCGGGCTACTGGTTCACGTGCTACTGGGTGCCGAACAACGAGGTCGAGCCGTGGTTCGCCGCGGCGCACTGGGGCGGGATGGAAGCGTTCGAGGAGGCGGTCGACCCGCAGCACAACTGGATCGGCCTGGAAGGTGGCCCCGTCGGGCGCCTGATTCCGCCGCCGCCTCTCGTGTCCAGCTACCCGACCGACGCGGAACTGAACGACGCCATCGCGTCGGGCCTGTCGCCGTGCTCCTACTCGCACCGCAACCAGACCACGCGCCTCGTGCGCTCCGTCTGCTCCAAGCACCTGATCGGGGCGGCCAACGACCCGACCTACCTCGAGAACACCAACGTCCGCGCCGTGTCGCGCGTCGTGTCCTACGGCGTGCGGACGCAGCTCACGGGCGAGTTCTCCGGCTTCTCGGCCATCGACGACGTGGAAGGCAGCCCGCCCGCGAAGCTGCGGTCGGACCAGACCTCGCCGCTGCTGATCAAGCGGTCGCTGCTGACCTACATGCGCGGCTACGAGGAACAGGGCTGGGTGCAGAACGTCACGGCGCACGCGGCCGTCACGAACGTCGAGCGCGCCACGACGCCGTCCGGGCGCATCCTCTACGAACTGCCGATGGACGTCCCGCGTTGGATCGACGCGATGGGCGGCTTCCATCGCGAAGTGGGGAGGTAGGCCATGAGCCTGTCCAAGTTCGAGCACTCCCAGGTCATGTTCGACTCGCTTCCGCTCTTGGAGGCGACGTCGCTGAAGTGGACCAAGTCGGCGGGACACAAGCGCGTCCTGACCCCGAAGGGCCAGGGCGTGATGCCGTCGTTGACCCCGGTGCAGGTCACCGGGAGCATCGACGTGCAGATCCCCCGCGGCGGCCACGAGTTCGACTACAACGCCGCGCTCCAGGACGGCCGGCAGATCACGATCCGGCGCAAGGACCTCGACAAGATCGAGGACGCCGTGTGCGTCGTGACCGGGCTCGACCTGTCCGACAACTTCCTCGAGGACCGCACGTGCTCCGTGTCCTTCGAGGGGAGCGTCATCGAGTAGCGCGCGACCGTAGGAGGGTGACACATGGGCGAGACGAAAGAGCGGGACTGGGCCTGCCTGCTGGACAAGGTGCTTGGCACCGCGGCGGACAACCCGAAGCCGATCGACTGGCCGTTCCGTCCCGGTGTCAAGGTCGGGCTGCGGCTGCTGTCCGACGCAGAGATCGAAGCGTGCGAGCTGGCGGCGAACGAATACGTCACCACGCACAAGTTCGGCGCAGGGCAGCTCGCCGCGTGGCTGTCCGGGGAGCACAAGGCGATGCACTCCGCGCGCTACTCGCGCGAGGTGCTGCGCCTCGCCCTCGTGGACCCGGACAGCGGACAGCCGCTCATCACGACACTGGCCGACATCTCCCGCCGCCATCGCTCCGAGATCGACGTGCTCATGCGAGAGTACAGCGACTACTCGGAGGAGATGGCCCCGCTCCCGACGCAGGTTGAAGACGAGGCGGAGTTCGAGCGGCTGGCGGACTCGCTCCGCGGCCCTTTCGACGAAGCTGTCTTGAACCGCTGCGCACCCTCCACGCTGAGACGCTTCGCTCACTACCTCACGAACAACTGGAAGCCGCGCAAGGACAAGGCGGCAGGCGCTACCGACCGGGGCTGATCGTCTGGTGGTGGCTCGTCCGCGAGTTGCTCGCGACGCTGCGGCGCATCCACGGCTCGGCGCTGGCGGCGTACTACGGGCGCCCGGTCCGGTCGCTCCACTGGCTCGTCGTGCTCGACTGGCACGGGCGGGAGCTGTGGCGCGAGGAGCAACAGGCGGTCAACGGGATGCGTTGCCCGTTCGTCGGTCGGCCGAAGAACTGAGGACGCACGATGGCGCAGACGAAAGCCGGGCTGGAGTTCATCCTCTCGGCCCGCGGCGCCGACGGCGTCGTGAAAGAAATCGGCCGCGTCGGCCAGGGCGTCCAGGAAGCGCAGAGGCATACCGGCCGCGGCGCGCAGGGCTGGCAACGGTGGCAGTCCGGAATCCGGCAGGCCACCGGCGCCGCGCGCGGGCTGTGGCACCAGATGCGCGGGATCGTCGCGATGACCGGCATCGGCGGCGTCATCGGCTTCGCGTCGCTCGCGAAGGAGATCATGGAGGCGGAGGACGCGAGCATCGCGCTCCGCTTCCAGGCCGACAAGACGAAAGAGGAGTGGGTCAACATCGACGCCGCGATCGAGCGGATGCGCTCGACCACCGGCAAGTCGAAGGTCGAACTGCTGAACCTGCTCGACGTCGTCGGGAACTTCGGCGTCGGCTTCGATGACGCACTCACTTCGATGGAGGACCTGGTAGCCTTCGCGAAGCTCCTGCGCGTGGACACGGCCGAGGCCGGGAAGGCGGTCGGCGCCATCGCCAAGGCCACCGGGGGCAAGGTCGGCTCGCGCGAAGGGATGGCGATGCTCGCGGCAGCGGCGAAGGCGGCGGGCGGGGACGAGGGCGCGTTCCTCGGCGGCGCGAGCAAGACGATCCGCATGATGGAGGGCGCGAGCGCGGAGGACATCCAGCGCGTCTTGCAGGTCCAGGCCGGTGCGGGCCAGGAGTTCATGGGACAGGAGGACGTCGTCTTCAAGGCGATGAAGTCGCTCGAAACGCTGACCGCGAAGGAGAAGGCGTCGATGGGCGACGCGCTCGGCGCGACCGGTGGCGAGACGATGTTGAACCTCGCGTCGTTGTACCGGACGGAGGCATCCAAGTTCGAGAAAATCCAGATGAGCGACCAAGTCCGGCTGATCGCTCAGGCGATGGGGGACAACTACCAAGTGGTCAACGATGTCGGAACGGCCGCACAGAACGCACGCGGGAAGCTGGACGACTTCGGGGCCGCGCTGGACGAGGCGAAGGCGTCGAGCGGGACTTCATGGGCCGGGCTCATGGAGGACATCAAGAAGCAGGCCGAGCCGTTGATCCGCAGCGCGATGGGATGGCTCCTGGATCATCGAGAGGAAATCAAGGACGCCATGGCGGCGCTGGCAGAGGCCGCGAAGTTTGCGGCGGACAACTGGCAGACACTCGTTGCACTGTGGCTCGGAACCAAGGCCGTCAGCGCCGTCAGCGCCGTCGCCGGAGCTGCGACGGGCGCCTCGAAACTCCTCCCCGGCGTTGCTGGCGCCGCTGCGGTTCCGGGCATCGGCCCCATCCTAGCACTGGCAGCGGCGGGCTTCGGGGGCGGGGCTTTGTTGAGCAAGGAGTTGGGTATCGATCCGGCTCAATATTTCACGGGGGAGGAGTCCTTTTCTTCTCGCACTACTCGCCCCGCCCAAATCAATGGGTTCGCGGGCGCGGTGGCGGCCGCCTCGCAGGTCGTCACGGTCAACATCGTCGCGAACGTCTCCCCCGAGACCGTCCACACGCAGGCCGACGCCGAGGTCAACGGCCAGCGCGTGGCCGCCACC
>Ga0180732_1000729_pt1 | contig 24956 bp, 23 predicted proteins | sample KR11_01MetaG_FD_148674 | JGI IMG/M metagenome (GOLD analysis project Ga0180732, IMG submission 148674) | Groundwater microbial communities from the Olkiluoto Island deep subsurface site, Finland - KR11_0.1 MetaG | ecosystem: Environmental > Aquatic > Deep subsurface > Groundwater | place... | reverse complement strand
ATTCCCCAAAATCCCCGGATTGCCAATCACTTTCCAAATGCGGTTACCCTGGAGAAATGCCCGGGGTAACCGCTTAGGGTTTTTATGGGGAACGGAGACAGCAAAGCCTTTGAAAACAACAAAGAGCGGAGCCATGAAAATCACGAGGCAAACGAAAGAGACCCATTAAATCGGTTTTTCCATTAACGCACCAGGTATATTCCCGCAATCACCACTCCGATGATCACCACGATGGTGCGCAGGACAACCGGTCGAATCCGTCCCGCCAGCCGGCCCCCCATGGTTCCTCCGATCAAAGCGCAAACCGCCATGACCAGGGCTACCGGCCAAACAACTTTGCCTGAAAAAACAAAAAAAGATGCGGCTGCGACGTTGGTGGCAAGGGAGACAAGCTGCTTGAGTGCATTGATCCGGGTCAGGGTGTCATTGAGCACAAGCCCGATGACTGCAAGAACCATCACGCCCAAGCCGGCCCCGAAATACCCGCCGTACACCGCTGAAAGGGCTACGGCAAAGACCATCATCGCTTCATGGACGGTTCCTGTTCCTGCTTCCCCGGCGCGTCGGAGAATCCAGGCCCGCACAGGTTCTTGAACCGCCAAAAGTGCTGAGGCAAGCAGAATGAGATAGGGCACCAGCATGCGGAAAGTTTGTTCTCCGGTATTGAGGAGCAGGAGGCTGCCCGCAATACCGCCCAACATGCCGGTTAAGGACATCACCCACAACCGTCCGGGGTTTCCCCGTAAATCCTTGATCTGGGCAAAGGTTCCGCCCAGATATCCCGGGCAAAGCGCCACCGTGTTGGTGACGTTTGCGGCCACGGCCGGGATGCCCACAGCCGTAAGCATGGGAAAAGTGATTAATGTGCCGCCACCGGCCAGGGCATTCACAGCTCCCCCGATCAGGGCCGCAATCCCTACCAGAATAAAGTCCAACTCGCTCATCGTCTTGTTTTTCCTCTCTGTTGCAACCGGATGGTCTTCCGAACTATCATTTTTTACTCCAACGAGATCGGTCTCCATCCTCAGGAGATTTTGTGGCACCCGTTCTCGAAGATCCGGTGTCTATCCCTCAACGTCAATGACACGGAAGGTGGTGATTTTTAAACTGGTTTTATGCTCCACCGGGATTGCAAAACCGTACTCCAGGAGCAGCATGAATCTGGTGATGGTTTGAACGTTGTTGTTGATGAGCACCTTGCATTCGATCTCCATGGCCTGTCCCGGCAGTCCGGGATGAAGATCCCCTGCAGGCAGAGTGTGCAGGGTCCTGCATTGTTTTTGGTATGAAGCAGTACCGGCAATTTTGGATACGGTGCCCATAGTGACATCAAAGACAAACCCTTGATCCATTGCTGAAGGAATAACATCAAATCTTCCGATGTCTTTGACTTCATGAATCTGGCCGGGGATGTGGCCTCGGAGCGGAACCCATTGCCATTTAAGGTCAACCATGCCTCTGTAGCTCAACCCATAGTAAAGTCTGTAGGGTATATCGTTGCTGGTGAGTTCCGATATTTCCTGAACCAGGCCATTGCCTTTGTCGGTCAACGTTGCCACTGATTTCCAGGATTCTTTTTTCCCATCGGTTTGTTCCGAGCTGACCTCATAAGTGATCTTAAGCCTCTCGAAGCCGACCCCCTCCATCTCGATTGGAAGCTTCTTAAGAATATCGGGGGATAGTACTTGCGGGGTGAAATCCGTTGTAAGGTACCCGGTCTTGTCCGTGGCAATCTCTTGGACCGTGGTTGTGGTGCAGGCCCAAAGGAAAAGGCCCAGACCCGATAGGACAAAAATCTTTGCTCTTTTGGCCATCCTGTTTGCCATTTCAGCTCCTATGGATTTTGGTTGTATTAAACAAGGCAATCCTTCAAAATTTGTAAAAAGTTTTCTCAGGGCTTGGAGTCCCTTTCCTTCTCGTCATGGTCGAATAAACCCCGTATTACATCCGGCAGCAAATATCCACTGCAAAATGCGCATTTTCCTTTTTGCTGCCATTTATCATCCCTCATACCTCCTCTATCCCAATCTTTGCATCAAACTCCATTCCTTGCATGTTCCCAAGCCATAAATGTCGCTCACTGAGAATTTGGGCTCATTTACAATTCTGGAAATGCCGTTAGCCGTAAACGGTGAAGAGCGGCAACCCCTGAAAAAGGTATGAAAGCCGACCGGTATTTTACCTTTAACGCGGGGGAAGGATGGGTGTGAACCCTTCCTGGAAGAAAAAGGAAAAATTACGGAAAAACATATTCTTGAGCGATTAACGGAATTTCTTGACATGCTGGGACTTGAAGAAGAACCCATGGACCTTTTTTACACCCATGATGCCTGGGCCACGACCCAAAAGAAAATCGCCTTAAGCAAAAAAGCCTGGGCCAAGGGCAAGAGTGCTTGAGAGAGCATGGATGAGGGGTCCTTATTAATGCGAGACCAAGGAAACGGTTTTGGCCTTTCCTATTCTTCCAGCTTTTTCCGCAGAACCTCGTTAACGATATTCGGGTTGGCCTGGCCTTTGGTTTTTTTCATGACCTGGCCCACGAAAAATCCCATCAATTTGGTTTTTCCGCTTTTGTATTCCGCAGCTTGCCCCGGATTTTCGGCAACCACGGCGTCGATGACCGCAGAAATGGCCGAAAGATCCGTCACCTGAACCAGGCCTTTTTCCTCCACAATGGTTTTGGGATTTTTGCCGGTTTCCACCATGGCTTCAAAAACGGTTTTGGCGATCTTGCCGCTGATGGTGTTGTCCTTGATGAGGCAAACCAGTTCGGCAAGATCCTTGGCTGAAACCGGGCTTTGATCGATGGTTTTTCCCGTGGTGTTCAGAACCCCCAGCAAGGCGGTCATGATCCAGTTGCTGGCAAGCTTGGGGTCCGGGCAGAGGCCGGCTGCGGTTTCAAAATAATCCGCCAGGTCCCGTGAAGTGGTGAGCAACTGGGCGTCATAGGCCGGCAATTCGTACTGTTTTTCGAACCGGGCTTTTTTGGCCTCGGGCAGTTCCGGAAGGGTGGCTTGGATGGCTTCCATCCAAGGGTTGTCGATGACCAGGGGCAGGAGATCGGGTTCGGGGAAATAACGGTAATCATGGGCTTCTTCTTTTCCACGCATGGAAAAGGTTTGATTTCGATCCGGGTCCCAAAGCCTCGTTTCCTGGACCACTTTGCCCCCATCCTCAATGATTTCCCGGTGGCGGTATATCTCGTAATAAATGGCTTTTTCCACATGCTTGAAAGAGTTCAGGTTTTTGATTTCGGTTCGGGTTCCAAATTCCTCTTGGCCTTGGGGACGGATGGAAATGTTGGCGTCGCACCGGAAGCTGCCCTCTTCCATATTTCCATCGCAGATCTCCAGATACCGAACAAGAGCATGAATCTGCCGAAGATACGCTCCGGCTTCCTCCGGGGACCGCATGTCCGGTTCGCTAACGATTTCAATGAGGGGGACTCCGGTTCTGTTGAGATCCACCATGCTGAATGGTCCGCCGGAATCATGGTTCAGTTTCCCGGCATCCTCTTCCATATGGATTCGGGTGATACCGACTCTTTTTGCTCCATTCTCAAGCTGAACAACAATATGGCCGTGTTCGGCAATGGGCAGGGCGAACTGGGAGATCTGGTAGCCCTTGGGAAGATCCGGGTAAAAATAATTTTTCCGGGCCCACTGGCTTTCACCGGCAACGGTGCAATGGGTGGCAAAGGCCATTTTCAGAGCATAATCAACCACTTTCCGGTTCAGCACCGGCAACACCCCGGGCATTCCCAGGCAGACCGGGCAGACCTGGGTGTTGGGGGGCGCACCGAATGCCGTTGAGCAGCCGCAGAATATTTTGGTTTTGGTTTTAAGCTGGGCATGAACTTCCAGGCCGATGACCGATTCAAATTCCATTTTTTAAGTCCTGTGGGTTATGAATGCTGGAATCATAAATTGAATCCATGAACTCTCTCATGCCATTTTCGGGAATAAAATTCAATAACAAGATCAACGTGAAAGGGACAGGCCGTTGTCATATTGTTTTTGACAATCCAGGGTGGCCGAACTATACAAGAACCATATTGAAGTGCTGCGATGCGGAACTTTTTTCGCATGGAACGATTCTATTCACGCCGGAGGAAAAGCTATAAGGCCATGGATTTTTTTCTTTGTGTTCTGGGAATGGTGATGATTTTTGAAGGGGTTCCCTATTTTCTCAGCCCGTCAAAAATGAAAACTTGGATCAGACAATTGCTTACGCTGCCTGACGCAAACCTTCGAACTTTTGGAGCTGTACTCATGGGTGTTGGCCTAATGCTGGTTTATCTGGGGAGAAGTTGAACATTCCGTGTTTTCATTAGAAGATTACGATTATCATCTGCCGGAAAACCTCATCGCCCATTACCCCCGGGCGGATCGAGACCACTCCAGATTGCTTTTTCTGCGACGGAACACAACCCGGATGACCCACCACCGGTTTTTTGAACTGGAAAACCTTCTCCATGCCGATGATGTTCTGGTGGTGAACAATACAGCGGTTGTTCCGGGGCGGCTTTTCGGCAAAAAGGAAACCGGGGGCAATGTCGAGGTTCTTATTCTGAATTTCGGCCAAGCGGTTAAAAATCAGGAAGACTCGAATCATCTTACTTGCGAATGTCTGATCAACGCATCCAAAAGGCCCAAAGACGGTTCAAGGATTGATTTCAGCACGGATCTTTTTGCCACGGTCCTGGGGTTTTCCCGAGGAATATTCCTGGTTCGGTTTACAGCTCGGAAACCTTTTTCCGATATTCTCAAGGATATCGGTCATGTTCCGCTTCCGCCCTACATAAAAAGGTCTTCCCGGCAAGAGGGGCTGTTTGATGATTCCACATCTTATCAAACGGTTTATGCTTCAAACGATGGTGCCATAGCAGCGCCCACGGCCGGGCTTCATTTTACGGAAGATCTTCTGGGGAAATTGAAAGCAAAAGGTGTGAAGATCGTTGAAATTACCCTGCATGTGGGGTATGGAACCTTTGTGCCGGTGAGGGAATCGGATATTCGAAAACACAGGATGCACGGGGAGTGGTTTTCCATTTCGGAAAAATCCGCCGAAGTGTTAAACACTGCGAAAGCAAACGGCACCAGGATTGTGGCGGTGGGCACCACATCCATCCGGACCCTGGAATATGCGGCAAATGAACACGGCATCCTTTCCGGCGGTTCAGGCAACTGTGATCTGTATATCTATCCCGGGTACCGGTTTAAATTCGTGGATGCGGTGATCACGAATTTTCATCTGCCCAAATCAACCCTCCTCATGCTGGTCTCTGCTTTCACCGGCAGGGAAAATATGCTTTCGGCCTATGAAGAGGCCATTGCCAATCAGTACAGATTTTACAGTTATGGCGATGCCATGTTGATTGGATAAATAAAGAATGTTCCTTTCTTCTTCCGGGTTGCGGGTTCTGTCTCCCGAAACCTTTCGCAAACCATGAGGATATGAATTTTAAACGAATACATAGCTGCTCATCCACACAAGCCCGGACCGGAGTATTAGCCACCCCCCATGGGGAAATCAAGACCCCGGTTTTCATGCCTGTTGGAACCCTGGGCACGGTGAAGTCTCTGTCTCCTGAAGAGCTTTCCGGAATCGGGGCACAAATCATTCTGGGCAACACCTACCACCTTTATTTAAGGCCGGGGTGCGACGTGATCAGCAAGTTTTCCGGCCTTCATGGATTCATGAACTGGAGCGGCCCCATCCTCACAGACAGCGGCGGATTCCAGGTCTTTTCCCTGGCCCGGCTGGCAAAGGTCACGGCCGAGGGGGTTACGTTTCAGTCCCATATCAACGGGTCTAAGCATCTGCTCACCCCTGAAAAATCCCTGGATATACAAATCTGCCTCAATTCGGATATTGCCATGTGTCTGGACCAGTGCATTTCCTATCCCTCCACCCATGAGGCTGCAAAAAAAGCCCTGGGGGTCACCACGAGCTGGGCCAAACGGACCCGGGATTACCGGAACAGCCAGCCGGATACGGAAAACGCATTGTTCGGGATTGTCCAGGGGGGCATGTTCAAAGACTTGCGGGAACAATCCGCCTTGGAACTGATGGACATGGGATTTGACGGTTACGCAGTGGGGGGGGTCAGTGTGGGAGAACCCAAGGAAATGATGCTGGATATCGCCGGATCAGCCCTTTCCATGCTGCCGGATGACAAACCCAAATACGTCATGGGGGTGGGCACCCCGCAAGATCTGGTGGAACTGGTTTCCCTGGGTGCAGACATGTTCGACTGCGTGATGCCTACTAGAAATGCCCGGAATGGCCAATTGTTCACCCGGTTCGGGGCACTGAACATCTGCAACGCCCGTTTTACGGACGATGTGAACCCCATCGACCCGGCATGCGGCTGTTACACATGCAGGAATTATTCCCTGGCCTACCTTCGGCATCTTTACATGGCCCGGGAGCTTCTGGCCTACCGGCTCAACACCCTTCACAATGTTCATTATTACATGCATCTCATGGAAACCATGCGCAAGGCCATTGTTGAAAATACATTCGAGGCCTTTAAAAAAGACTTTTACAGGGAAAGAAAAACGGATTGAACTTGACATTTTCTTGGGAAATTGCAGAAGATTGAGGCGTTCATACTAAAATAAAGAGAACGGAGAACCCGTACCATGACCATTGCCAAACAAATTGAATCCTATCTCTCTCGATCCTCTTGGATCCGGAAGATGTTTGAAGAAGGAAGCCGTCTGGCCGAGCTGTACGGCCGGGAAAATGTCTTTGATTTTTCCCTGGGCAATCCCAACGTGAGTCCTCCGGGAAAATTTAAAAGCGTTCTGGAGGAAATCTGCAAGGCATCCCGGTCGGAGGACCACGGGTATATGGCCAACGTGGGGTATCTTCATGTGCGCCAGGCCGTTGCCCAACAGGTTTCCAGGGAGCAGGATACCATCGTCACGCCCGATGACGTGATCATGACCTGCGGTGCCGCCGGGGCACTCAATATCACCTTAAAGGCCATTCTGGATCCTGGAGATGAAGTGCTTTCACCGGTTCCCTGTTTTGTGGAATACGGATTTTATGTAGAAAACCACGGGGGCGTATTCAAAACCGTTCCCACCCATCCTGATTTCTCCCTGAACATGGAGGCCATTGCCGAGGCCATCACCCCCAAAACCAAGGCCATCATCATCAATTCCCCAAACAATCCCACGGGAGCGGTTTACCCGGAAGAAAGTCTCATGCAACTGGGGCGGATTTTAAAGGAAAAAGGAAAAGCCTTTGGTCGCACCCTCTACCTGATCTCCGATGAGCCCTATCGAAAAATCATCTATGACCTGGTGGTTGTGCCCGGAATATTCACCTGCTATCCGGACAGCATTATCGCCACCTCCTATTCCAAGGATTTGTCCCTGCCCGGGGAACGAATCGGATTTGCGGCGGTCAATCCCAATGCCACTTTCAAGAAGGACGTGCTCGGGGGCATGGCCCTGGCCAACCGTATTCTGGGCTATGTGAATGCCCCGGCCCTGATGCAGCGCGTCGTGGCCGCCCTTCAAGGGGAACATGTGGATATTGCAAAATACGCCCGGAAAAGGGACCTCCTGTGCAATGGCCTGAAATCTGCGGGGTATGAGTTTACGATTCCCAAAGGGGCCTTTTACCTGTTTCCAAAATCTCCCTTAAAGGAGGATGTGGCCTTTGTGAATCTTCTTCAGGAAGAACATATTCTAACGGTTCCCGGAAGTGGATTTCATGGGCCCGGCCATTTCAGAATTGCGTTCTGTGTGGACGATCAAACCATTATCAATGCATTGCCCGGATTTGCCAGGGCCCTTGAAAAGGCAAAAAAAGCATAGCTGCTGGAAATCCGGTTTTCAAAAGGAGTTCATCATGAAGCTATTGAGAATCGATCATCTGGGAATTGCAGTCAACGGAATTGACGAAGCCGGACAATTCTGGACCCAAGTTTTGGGTCTTCCCATGGAGGGCACGGAAACCGTAACCGAGCAGAAAACCACCACGGCTTTTTTTCCAGTGGGGGAAAGCGAGGTGGAGCTTCTGCAATCCACCCAACCCGACGGTCCCGTGGCCAAATTCATCGAGAACCGGGGGCCGGGCATTCAGCATGTGGCTTTTGCCGTGGAAAACATTGAAGAGGCCCTTGCGGAATTAAAGGAAAAAGGCGTTCGTCTTATTGACGAGAAACCCCGAGCCGGCGCCGGGGGGGCTAAAATTGCCTTTATCCATCCCAAAGCTGCCGGAGGGGTTCTGGTGGAACTCTGCCAGAAGGACTTGAAATAACTTCCCATGGATGTCCAGACCTACATCGACGGGATTTTGGCAAAAAACAGGCGGATGCTGGCCAAGACCATTACGCTTGTGGAAAGCACCCTTCCGGAACATCAAGCCCTGGCTTCTTCCATTGTTGAAAAACTCCTTCCCCGCACGGGAAAGGCAATCAGACTTGGGATCACAGGGGTTCCAGGAGCAGGGAAAAGCCTTTTCATCGAAAGCCTGGGGCTTTATCTTTTGCAGCAGGGGCTTTCCATGGCCGTTTTGGCCGTGGACCCCAGCAGCCGGAAAAGTGGCGGAAGCATTCTTGCCGATAAAACCCGAATGGAAAAACTCTGCCGGGAAGAACAGGTCTTTATCCGGCCGTCCCCTTCCGGAGGGGCTTTGGGCGGCGTCGCAGCCAAAACCCGGGAAACCCTTCTCATCTGCGAGGCCTTTGGATTTGATGTGGTGATCGTGGAAACCGTGGGGGTGGGACAATCCGAAACCACCGTGGCCTCCATGGTGGATTTTTTTCTGGTGTTGATGCTGGCCGGGGCCGGGGACGAGCTTCAGGGGCTTAAAAAAGGGATCCTGGAACTTGCCGATGCGGTTGCCATCAACAAGGCCGACGGCGATAATCTGGAAAAAGCCCGAGAGGCCCGCCATGTCTATGACCAAGCCCTGGCGCTCCTCACCCCCGCATCCCGTCATTGGAGGCCGCCGGTTTTGACCTGCAGCGCCCTCACATCAGCCGGGATTCCGGAAATCTGGAACACCGTGCTCGCTTGCAGGGAAAAGCTTTCCGCAGCGGGAGAATTTCAGATCAAGCGTCAAAAGCAGGCCCTGGACTGGATGTGGGCCATGGTTCACGAAGGCCTGAAGTCACGCTTTGATCAAAATGAGGGGGTTAAAAAGAATTTACCGAAAATTCTAGATTTTGTTGAGCGGGGGCTCAAAAATCCCTCTTCTGCGGCTCTGGAATTGCTTTTTTTTCTTGACAATAAAACGACAATATAGAAAATCTGCGTGTTGAGACAGATAATTCAATCAAGCTTACCGAAGAAAGGGCATTAATGATGGGCATGATCGAAGCAAAAATTGCTGACTTGAAACAGCGGGAAGAAAAACTGCTGCAAATGGGCGGTGAACAGGCGGTGAAAAAACAACAGGCGCAAGGCAAACTCACCGCCCGGCAACGGTTGGATTATCTTTTTGATCCAAAAACATTCCGGGAGCTGGATCTTTTTGTCCGCCACAGAGCCGTCAATTTTGAAATGGACACCGTTGACATTCCCGCAGATGGCGTGGTTACCGGCCATGGAATGATCAACGGCCGGCCGGTATTTGCCTTTGCCCAGGACTTTACCGCAAGGGGCGGCAGCTTGGGTGAAATGCATGCCAAAAAAATATGCAAGATCATGGACCTTGCCATGAAAGCAGGCGTTCCTGTGGTGGGGTTGAATGATTCCGGCGGTGCCCGCATCCAGGAAGGCATTGATTCCCTTTCCGGATTTGGAGAGATTTTTTTCAGAAACTCCGCCGCATCCGGGGTGATCCCCCAGATTTCCGCCATCATGGGGCCCACGGCCGGAGGCGCGGTTTACAGCCCGGCCATGACGGATTTTATTTTCATGGTGAAAAACACCAGTTACATGTTCATTACCGGACCGGGGGTTTCTAAAACCGTCACCGGTGAAGACGTTACTTTCGAAGAACTGGGCGGCGCCATGGTGCACAACGAAAAAAGCGGCGTGGCCCATTTTGCCTGCGAAAACGACGAGGACGCTCTGGATCAAATCAAGTGCCTCCTGTCCTATTTGCCGGCCAACAATATGGAGGATCCCCCCCTGGAAGATACCGGGGACCCCAGGGACCGGAAAAATCCCGAGCTGGACACGGTGATTCCGGAAAGCTCCAAGCAGGCCTATGACATGAAAACCGTGATCGCCTCCATCGTGGACAACGGAGACTTTTTTGAACCCCATCAATACTTTGCCAGAAACATGATCGTATGCTTTGCCCGGTTGAACGGCCGCAGCGTAGGCATTATTGCCAACCAGCCCAGTGTCATGGCGGGAAATCTGGATATTGACACTGCGGACAAAGCCTCCCGTTTTATCCGGTTTTGCGATGCATTTAATATTCCCCTGGTGACCATCTCCGATGTTCCCGGATACCTGCCGGGTACGGATCAGGAATGGGGCGGCATTATCCGGCATGGGGCCAAGCTTTTATGGGTATATTCCGAAGCCACGGTTCCCAAGCTTCTGCTCATCACGCGCAAAGCCTATGGCGGGGCTTATCTGGCCATGAGCTCCAAACATTTGGGAACGGATATGGTCTTTGCCTGGCCCAGCGCGGAAATCGCCGTAATGGGTGCCGAGGGTGCAGCAGATGTGATCCATGCCAGGGAAATCAAGGCGGCCGATGATCCCAAGGCCAAACGACAGGAAAAGATTGCCCAATACAAAGAACTGTTTTTCAACCCCTATCGTGCGGCAGAACGCGGGTATGTGGATGCGGTGATCGTTCCCCATGAAACACGGTCCCGGCTCATCGATGCCCTGGAGATCCTTTGTACCAAACGGGAATCCCGGCCCATGAAAAAACACGGCAATATTCCCTTGTAAATGATCAAGGAAAACTGGAGAAGCCAATGGAACAGAATAAGAAAATGGCGGCGGCCCTGGCGGCTGTTGCGGCCTATATAAAGTCGGAGCAGGAAGCCCGCATGATGGCCGGGGCGCAGTTCCCCGGAGAAATCCCGGCAACGGGTTCTGTCACCGTGATTGAAAAAATAATGGGCCATCAAAACCCCTGGGGGACTTCAGGCCGTCAGGCCCAGATGCAGATGCGAAGCCTGATGCAGATGAAGTCCTTTCACGGAGCAAAAATAAGATAACCTGTTTTTAAGAAGAGCGGTTTTAATAATCGATAAACACCCTAGTCAAACCCAACATAGGAGACCGATAACATGAGCGATCACAACCAAGTAACAATGACCCCCATGGCCTATGAACCGGATCGCCCCAAAGCGGAAAATCCGGTGAAGATAGAAGACCTGACCCTGCGGGACGGCCACCAGTCCTTGTTTGCCACAAGGGGTCGCACCGAAGACATGATTCCGGTTGCGGAAATGATGGATGAAGTGGGCTTCTGGGCGGTTGAAACCTGGGGTGGCGCAACCTTCGACACCATGCACCGGTTCCTCAATGAAGATCCCTGGGAAAGAATCCGGACCCTGAAACGGTACATGAAAAAAACACCGTTTTCCATGCTGCTTCGGGCCCAGAACCTGGTGGGCTATCGCAATTACGCCGATGATCTGGCCAAAGCCTTTGTGGAAAGAACCGCTGAAAACGGTATGGATATCTTCAGAACCTTTGACGCGCTGAACGACTACCGGAATTTTGAAACCGTGGTCAAAGCCATCAAGGCCGCGGGAAAACATTTCCAGGGATGCATCTGTTATACCATGACCGAGCCCCGACTGGGGGGAGATGTCTATAACCTGGAATACTTCGTCAACAAGGCCAAGGCACTGGAAGAGATGGGCGCAGACAGTATCTGCATCAAGGATATGGCCGGGCTCATCGCCCCCTACGATGCCTATGCCATTGTAAAAGCCCTAAAGGAGAATGTGAAAGCGCCCATTCACCTTCACAGCCATTTTACCTCCGGCATGTCCCCCATGAGTCACTTAAAAGCCATTGAAGCCGGGGTGGATATTATTGATACCTGCATGACGCCCTATGCCTATCGAACCTCCCATGCGGCCATCGAACCTCTGGTCATGAGTCTTCTGGGAACCAACCGGGACACGGGATTTGACATCAAGAAACTGGCCCAAATCAATGAGGTCCTGGAGAAAGAAGTCCTACCCAAATACAAGCACCTTCTGGACGACACCAAGGTGTCCATCATTGATATCAACGTGCTTCTACACCAGACCCCCGGCGGCATGCTCTCCAACCTGGTGAACCAGCTTCGGGAGATGGATGCCCTGGATAAAATCGACGCGGTTTACAAGGAACTGCCCAGGGTCCGGAAAGATCTGGGCCAGATTCCCCTGGTCACCCCCACCAGCCAGATTGTGGGAATCCAGACGGTGAACAACGTTTTGTTTGACGATGAAAATGAGCGCTACAAGATGATCACGGCCCAGGTGAAAGACCTTTGCTACGGGCTTTATGGCAAAACCGCGGTTCCCATCAATCCCGAGCTCCAGAAAAAAGCCCTCAAGGGGTATGAAAGAGGGGAAGAACCCATCACTTGCCGACCCGCAGAAGTGCTTGAGCCGGAATTGGAAAAAGCCAAGGAGGAAATCAAGGATCTGGCCGTGGATATCGACGACGCGATTCTCTATGCCATCTATCCGGTCACGGGAAAAAGGTTCCTGAAATGGAAGTACGGCAAGGAAGAAGTGCCGGCTGATGCCAGGCCCCGAACCCTGGATCAGGTGAGAAAGGAAGAAGAGCTGGTTAAAAAAGCCAAGGCCGGTAAATTGGTGGAAAAGGCTTCCAAGGACGCCCCGGAGAAATCGGACAACCTTAGAAAGTTTAATGTGTTTGTGGATAATGAATACTTTGAGGTTCAGGTGGACGAACCCGACGGACCGCCCAGGGTCAGCTATGTGCCGCCTCCCATGGCCCAGCCCATGCAGCCCATGGTTCAGCCTGCACCCGTGGCAGCACCCGCCACGGCTCCAAAGACCAAAGAAGTCCCCAAAGTCCAAGCCCCTGCACCTGCACCTGCACCTGCGGCCGCTGCTGCGGTTTCCGGAACCCCTCTCAAAGCCCCCATGCCGGGAATGATCGTGTCCTATGCCAAAAAGGTGGGGGATACGGTAAACCAGGGGGATACGGTGGTGGTGCTGGAAGCCATGAAAATGGAAAACGCCCTGGCGGCCCCGGTATCCGGAACCATCAAATCCATCAACTTCACCAGCGGGGATGCGGTGGCTAAAAACGATGTATTGTGCGTGATCGGGTAATTGAATCGTACGCATCAAAAAGGATCAAGATATAGGACAAAAACCCGGCGGGTTCCGCCGGGTTTTTGTTTTTATGGTCTTGCAAATAACGGATATTATAAACAATTGATTTCAATTGACACCCCATTCAGACTTGTGTAAGAGGGGTGAAAAAGCGTTTCAATAAAGCGTGCCCTCTTCGGGGCCAAAGAAATGGAGATGTGCATTGTGAAGATTCATGAGTATCAGGCAAAAGAATTGTTCAGAAAATACAATGTTCCCGTTCCCCAAGGCGGTGTGGCCTTTGATGCGGAAGAGGCAAAATCCACGGCCCGAACCCTGGGGGGATTCCCGGTGGTGGTAAAAGCCCAGATTCATGCCGGGGGCAGAGGCAAAGGCGGCGGGGTAAAGCTTGCGAAATCCCTGGAGGAAGTAGGAACCCTGGCCAATGAAATCATCGGCATGACCCTTGTGACCCATCAAACCGGTCCCGAGGGGCGGTTGGTGAAAAAAGTGTTGGTTGAGCAGGGTTTGAATATCGTCAAGGAACTCTACCTCAGCATTCTTCCGGACCGGGCGACTGCCAAAAATGTGATTATGGCCAGCGAAGCCGGGGGCATGGACATTGAAGCCGTGGCGGAAGAAACTCCTGATAAAATCATCAAGGTTTATATCAACCCCCTTCTGGGCATTCGGGATTATCACCTTCGGGAAGTGGCTTATGGCCTGAAAATCCCGGAACCCGTTCTGAAATCCTTTCAAGCCATGCTGAAAAATCTCTACTCCCTTTTTGTGGATTACGACTGCTCCCTTTTGGAAATCAATCCCCTGGTGCTCACGGCGGACAACGCGGTTCTGGCCCTGGACGGCAAAATAGACATCGACGGCAACGCCCTTTACCGGCACAAGGATGCGGCCGCTTACCGGGACATTGATGAAGAAGACCCCCTGGAAGTGGAGGCCTCCAAATACCACCTGAATTATATCAACCTGGGGGGAAACGGCAATGTGGGTAACATGGTGAACGGGGCAGGCCTTGCCATGGCCACCATGGATATCATCAAGCAGGCCGGAGCCGAGCCCGCCAATTTTCTGGATGTGGGGGGCGGCGCCAATGCAGAGATGGTGGAAAACGGGTTTCGAATCCTTCTGAGCGATCCCCATGTGAAGGCCATTCTCATCAACATTTTTGGTGGTATTCTGCGATGTGATGTTTTGGCCACGGGAGTGGTACAAGCGGCCATCAAAGTGGGGCTTTCGGTTCCGGTGGTGGTTCGCATGGAAGGAACCAACGTGGAAGAAGGCCGGAGAATCCTGGCCGCATCCAACCTGAATCTGATTACCGCCTTGGATTTAAAGGATGCAGCCCAAAAAATCGCCCAATGCGTTCAATAACGCTAAAAAATAGTTGAGGAAAATATCGTGAGCATTTTTGTAAACAAAAGCACAAAAGTACTGGTTCAGGGAATCACCGGAAAAGAAGGGCAGTTCCATGCCCGCAACTGCATTGAATACGGCACCCAAGTGGTGGCGGGTGTAACACCCGGAAAAGGCGGCCAGAAAATGGACTCGGTTCCCATTTTCAACACGGTATCCGAAGCCGTCAGATTCACAGGTGCAAATTGCAGCCTTATTTTCGTCCCACCCCCTTTTGCGGCAGATGCCATTCTGGAAGCTGCGGACGCAGGGGTTGCCCTGATTGTGGCCATCACCGAAGGCATTCCCGTCATGGACATGATGAAGGTGAAAAACCATATCCAGAATCTGCCGGTAAGACTCATCGGTCCCAATTGCCCCGGCATCATTACGCCGGGAGAGTGCAAAATAGGCATTATGCCTGCGCCCATTCACAAACCCGGAGGCCCCATCGGTGTGGTTTCCCGGTCCGGCACCCTGACCTATGAAGTGGTTCATCAGTTGACCGCCAAAGGCATCGGCCAGACCACCTGTATCGGCATCGGTGGAGATCCGGTGAACGGCACCAATTTCATTGACTGCCTGGATGCCTTCCAGAAAGACCCGGACACCAAAGGCATTGTCATGGTGGGTGAAATCGGCGGAAGTGCTGAAGAAGACGCAGCCCGATTCATCCAGGAAAACGTCACCAAGCCGGTGGTGGGATTCATCGCGGGACTCACCGCACCTCCGGGACGGCGAATGGGCCATGCCGGAGCCATCATCAGCGGCAATAGCGGAACGGCCCAAGCCAAACTTGAAGCCATGGCCGCAGCAGGAATCCATATCTGCCGGGATCTCGGAACCCTTGGGGAATTGTGCGAGAAGACCTTTTAGGCCCCTATCGTAGGGAACAGGTATACATCAACACTCTCGTAGGGAACAGGCATGCCTGTTCCCTACGGTTGACACTTCAAAAGGAATAAATTCTCATCATGCAAATCATACGATTCATGGATGAAAACGGAGAAGTACACCAGGGAACCGAGGTGTCCGGGAATATTGCCATGGTTCTCAAGGGCGACCTTATTTCAGGCCTGGAAAAAACCGGAAGAAAAACCATTGTCGCCCAGATCCTCGCCCCGGTGGAACCCCCGGCAATCTTCTGCATCGGTTTAAACTACCGGTCCCATGCGGAAGAAACCAACATGCCTCTTCCCAAATATCCTGTGGTGTTCATGAAAAACCCGGCATCGGTCATCGGACAGGACATGCCCATCGTCATTCCGGAATCCTGCAAGAACCCGCCCCAGGTGGATTACGAGGTGGAGCTTGCCGTGGTCATCGGAAAACCCGCAAGGAACGTGGCCCCGGAAAAAGCCCTGGATTATGTGGCGGGATATTGCGTGGGAAACGACGTGTCCGCAAGGATTTGGCAGATGCAGGGGGGAGGCAACCAGTGGGTTCGGGGTAAAACCTTTGACACCTTCTGCCCCCTGGGACCGCATCTTGTCACTGCCGATGAGATTCCCGATCCGGACCATTTGAACCTCGAATGCCGGTTGAACGGAACCCTCATGCAGACGGGAAATACTTCCGATATGATTTTCTCCACCCGGAAGCTCATCGCCTTTTTGTCCGAGGACACCACCCTTTTGCCCGGCACGGTGATTCTCACCGGAACCCCCAGCGGCGTTGGGTATAGCCGAAAACCCCCGGTGTTCTTAAAATCCGGAGACCGTCTGGAAATGACCATCGAAAGCATCGGCACCCTCGTCAATGTTGTCTGGTAATCTGCCGTGAACCCCCAATGCCAAGCCCTGAAATCCAAGCTGGAAGACCTTGTTGATGGATGGAAAACCAGCGGGTTGCCGGGCCGCCAGACCTTGATGGACATGGCCCGGGATCTGCTGGAATGGAAAAAAGAAAAAGAGATTACCGGTCTGTGGGCAATCCCACCGGTTTTTGCTACCGCCACCCTGGATGATGCCTGGGGGTACGGCCTGGAACTCATCGGGGCCTATGCAAAAGTGTTGGGCATGAAAGTAGTCCCCCTGGGCCTGGAAAAATCCGCCCGGGAAATTATCGAAGCCTGTCATGAAATTCAGCCCGACTACCTGGGCATGACCATCCTTCAGTTTGACTCCGAAGAGGACCTCTGCGATATTGGACGGCAAATTCCGGATAAAACCCGTTTGATCGCAGGAGGCCCTGTTTTTAAATCAGATCCGGATATGGCTGGCCGTGCCAGGGTTTTTTTCATGGCCAAAAATGTGGCTGCGTTCATCCGGTTCTTTTTGCATTCAACATAACTCCGGGGGGCTTTGACCTCTGTAGTGATCATCCTGCCTATTTTCAAGTTTGTTGGTTTCTCTGCCGTTATGGGGGCTCAATTTCCGGAAAGGTTCAAGTGCAATCAGCTGCTTACCCATTCATACTATTAACGAATTCCATTGGCAAAACAATTTCTTGACATTCATCGGATTCCCATTTACTATCACGATAATTTAATTAATCGTGATATTAAAACAGACCGTCCATCCGGTCAAGACTTTATGATCACCCATATGGAATCCAAAGAGGGGGGCCGATGAAAACAAACATTGAAGGGAATGCCGGAAGCATGGCGGGGGAAGCTGGATCTTCCGCTGAAACAAAATCTGTTGACCCGAAACCGTCTTTTTGGAGCCGTTTCCTGTTCGACCGGGTTGAACTGGCGGGTTCTTTTGGAGATCTTGGCACCCTGCTGCCCATTGTCGTGGGCATGATCCTGATCAACAAGCTCAGCCCCACAACCGTCTTCCTCTCCTTCGGCCTTTTTTACATTATCACCGCCTTCTACTTCCGGCTGCCCATTCCGGTCCAGCCCTTGAAAGCCGTGGGGGCCATTGCAATCGCCTTTCCCGACCGCATCACCGAGCCGGTCATTGGGGCTTCCGGGGTCATCTTCGGGGTTCTTCTGCTTTTGTTTTCCCTCACGGGCATCATCGACAAGCTTGCCAAGATCTTTACACCGCCGGTGGTCCGGGGAATTCAACTATCCCTGGGCCTGGTTTTCTTAAGAAAAGGGATAGAGCTCATCGTGAACAAGAATTTGTTCATGTCCGGTGTGGTCGGTAAATTCCCGGGGTCCGGCATCAATTTGATTCTGGGCGTGTTAGTTTTTGCCATGGTGCTGCTGCTGCTGGACAACCGGAAAGTTCCTGCGGCCATCGCGGCCATTGCCGTGGGAATTCTTGCAGGCTTATCCTTGGGCGGCCTGGATGGACAGAAGCTATCTTTTGGCCCCACGAAAATCCATGTCCTGTCTTTTTCCCTGAATGACCTCTGGATCGCATTTATCATGCTGATTCTTCCTCAAATCCCGCTCACCATCGGCAACGCCTGCGTGGGCACGGCCGACACTTGCTCCACCCTTTTTCCAGCAGATCCACGGCTTTCAAAAACCAAGGCAGGCAATTTTGCTCTCACCATGGGCCTGGCCAACCTTCCTGCCGGATTTTTCGGGGCCGTGCCCATGTGTCACGGAACCGGAGGCTTGGCCGCTCACTACCGGTTTGGTGCGAGAACCGGTGGCGCTCCACTGATGATCGGCGTTATCCTTGTGATCCTGGCCCTGGCTTTTGGTGATGCAGGATTCACCTTTCTAACCCTGCTTCCCAATTCCGTATTGGGCGTTCTTTTGATTTTTGCCGGTCTTGAGCTCTGCCCGCTCATTCGAAGCCTCAAATCCAATGAGGAGTACTTCGTGGCCCTTCTGATCAGCGGAATTGCACTGGCCGTACCCAATATGGCCTGGGCCTTTGGAACCGGCATTGCTGTGGATTGGTTCATCAGAAAGGCCAAAATCAAGATTTAATCGGTTTTATGCGGGTCATATTTCCCTGGAAAAGAAATAGACCCCGTTTTTTTCTTCCACTGAAAAACCCAGATGCTGATGCCAGCGCAAGGAGGCCTGATTTTCCAGGGCAGTTCCGCAGGTCACGCGGTTTCTTTTATGGGCACGGGCCACCTCGAAAAAGCGCTCGTACAGAATCCGGGCAATGCCCTGATCCCTGTGGCCGGGGTGAACCCCGATCCAGTTGATATAGGCCTCCTTGGCAAAGGTCTGGGAAAGATACCCCAGGAGAAAAGCCATGAGTTTTCCCCGGGCATCCTCCACGATGAAACCGGTTTGCCTGAAGTGGAGAAACAACCCCTGGTACACTCGGGCTCGCAAATCCCGTCCTCCCCACCACTCCACCATCACTTCCATGACCCGATCATAATCCGATTCTTGGACGTTTCGTATGTTCAATTTGCTCTTCCTCCTTCTTGGACCGCTATCCCCCCAAGGCCTGATCTATTTTTATCTTTAGCACGGTTGAAATGTCCGTCATGGGAAGCCGCATTTCCCGGGAACGGATCAGGCCCGTGCGTTCCAGGCCGTATTTCACCGGGCCAGGATTTGCCTCTTCAAACAAAAGAGAGACCATGCTTTCGACTTTTCGCCAAAGCGTTCTTGCGCCCGGGAGGTCATTAACCATCATCCGGTCAAACACCCCGGTAAAGATTTTTGTTTCCAGGTGGGCCGAGGCCAGTATACCACCACTCCCGCCATTGGCAAGGGTGGTTAGAAACAGGTGATCCTCTCCGGTCATCACGGAAAAATTTTCCGGCTTGGATGCCAATAAAGCCAGGGTCTGGCGGATATCGCCGCAAGAGTCCTTGATGCCGATGATATTGGGGATTTCCGCTAATCGCAAAACCGTAGAATTTTCCATATTCACCCCCGTGCGACAGGGAATATTGTACATCAAAACCGAAAGGTCCGTTGCCTCGGCAATCGCTTGGAAATGACGGTACAATCCTTCCTGGCCGGGACGGCTGTAATAGGGACAGACGGAAAGAATCCCGTCAATGCCAAGGCGCTCGGCCTCTTTTACTTTTGATATCACGAGGGAAGTATCATTGCCGCCGATTCCGGCAAAAACAGGCAGACGACCGTTTACGATTTCAACGGTTTTTTTGAGGATGGCAAGGGCTTCCCCGGGGGTAACCACCGGGGCTTCTCCGGTGGTTCCAAGGGGAAGAATCCCCTTTATGTCGCTTTTCGCGTAATGATGGATTAATCTTTCATAGGATTCAAAATCCACTTCACCTTCTGAAAAAGGCGTCACCACCGGCAGCCATACACCGCTTACTTCCATTTTTTTCTCCTTTGGTTATGGGTTTGGAGTCATAACAGCCAAAATCCCGTTTTGCGTTGAGGGAAAGGCCATAAAAAAACCCCGTTTAACCGGGGCAGGTTAAACGGGGTTGGGTTGACTGAAATTGTCAGATTCAGTTAATGCCGGGACCTGTCCGGAAAAATACAGCACGCCTGTTTATGCACAGGTTTTATGGACTGGCGCTTTATTTCTCCGAAATTTGCCGACATGAATCCTCTTTGTGTCAATTGGTTATGCATGCTCATTTACACAATCCGTCCAAAATAATCAATGGATTTGAGTGCCTGCACCGTTTTTACCCGCAAACTTGCTGACGAATTCGCCCCAGACATCAGAAGGCACCCACAGTTCATGGAGCATCTGCTCGGCATCGGCAACCTCCCTCCCCAGGCAGTTTACCCGGAAGAGGAATACGAACGCTGTTCTTCCGTGGGCTGCCCGGAGGTATGCAGCCAGTTTTCAACCCTTAAGTATTCTCTTAATTCTTCCATCTTTATGCTCCAACCGGGACATTCACAGGCCCGGGGTTTACTACCTTTCGGTCAAAAAACAGCGTGATCAACTGCACACATTGCCTGGCAAAGTCGGGCAAAACGTCAAAGGCATGGGGTGCCCCGTCAAAGATGTGCAGCTCAACGCCCACTCCGGCTTGATTCAGGGCATGATACATATTGAAGCTTTCATTGTTCGGCACCACCTGGTCCGCGTTCCCGTGGATTAAAATCGTGGGGGGAAACCCGGCTTTGGCATACTGGATCGGGCTGGCCTGGGCCGCCACTTCGTCACTTCCCGCTTCCCCCAGCAGTTTGTCTTCCACGACATTTTTCCTAAAACGCACCCGTGTGGGCGGATAGATGGCGCAAACGGCAGCACACCTGGAACTTACTCCCGGATTGCCCCCGTTTCCTTCAAGCCCCTCCGTGTCACATCCCAGCATCAGGGCAAGGTGGGCACCCGCTGAATTTCCGGTGACACATATTTTATCCGGGTCGATACCCAAATGATCCGCGTTGGCCCTCATCCACCGAAGGGCGGCTTTCACATCATGAATCTGGGCCGGCCATGGTGCTTCGCCGGATAAGCGGTACTCGCAGGATACCCCCACAAAACCAACCCTGGCCATCTGGATACCATAATACCGCAACTGGCTTCGGTCCCCGGATTGCCAGGCGCCACCGTGAATAAGCAGTAATCCTGGACGATTCTTCCCTTCCACCGGGGGGCGATAAATGTCGCATTTCAAATCTCGTTTGCCGGTGGCCCCAAACACCACGTCATTTTCAACCGTTACTTTGCCTGGCAATAACTGTAGCATGATTCCTCCCCCTTTTATTTTTCCTGTAAAAGTATCCTTTTCGATTCTTTCTGGGAGCGTAAGTCCTTCATTCGCTTTTAAGCAACGGATTGCTCCAGGCAATTTTACCGTTCTCATCTTCTATTTCCAAACGGGCGAAGGCCCAGTCATCGGGCAACCTGAAGCTGGTTTCTGTGATCACTGTTCCATCGGACGAACCCTTATATTTAAATTTACCGGGGGTGCCGGTTAACCGGGCGAAAATAACCGGAGAAGTCTCGATGATGATTCGATTGCCCTCCTCCATGCGGATGGATTTAAATTCCGGGCCGGTTGTACTGTAAAAATTGCCTCTTCGGATGGCCCCAAGAAGGTTCTCATCTGAGAAACCCGACACGTTGGTCATGATCCAGCCGCCTTTTTCTCCCGGAACGTCCGGATAGAAGTGGGCATCATCTGTGGCAAAACCCAGCAAATCCGGCTGCTGCGCCAAGGAGGCGTCCCAATGGTAAGCACCGGACCCCATGCCAAAGGCCACCTGGTTGATATGATTATAGACTTCAACACCGTGAAAATGATGACTCAAGCCCTGCTTGGCGGTATTCCCCACTGAATGGGGATGGGCCCAAATTAGAATCCCGTCTTGGTTGCGGATGAAATTCAAGGCATCCATAAATTTCATGTTGTCCACCATGCCGTCAACACCGCCAAGGCAAACCACATGAAAAAACGCTCCCTGATCGTCCGCTCCCTCAAGCTCCATCCCATCCAAAACCAGCAGAGGCAATTCTTCCTTGAAATGATCTCTTGGTACAGGAACTTTTTTATCCGTAATAAAAATGAAATCATAACCGGCTTCGGCATAAAACCCGGCAGCTTGCGGTAGAGTCAACCGTCCGCTCCCGTTTGTGGTATGAACATGGACGCTTCCTTTATACCAGCTTCCCGAGCAGTCATACCGGAACCGCTTCTTCACAGATAGGGCCTTCGTCATATTCGTCCTCCTGTATTGGCTTTGTTCTTAACCATATGTGATATACAAAAAGGTGTTGATCGGAATGAAAACCGCCCGCATTCCCGTCAAAGGAACAGAGAATCACATAGTCCAGATTACCAACCTGTGTCAAGACCCGCCCAAAGCAAAAATAACCAATTGCAATTGTTTATCAAAATCATTATCATCTGGATGTTTGGATGGATCCGTTTACTTTATATGAAGGCTACGATGGTGTTTCACCTAAAATATCACACCCAGCGAAGGAGGTTGTTCCATGACACACTATAAAGAATTGGGATTGGTCAATTCGAGAGAACTTTTTCAGAAGGCCATGAAAGGCGGGTATGCCATTCCGGCCTTCAATTTCAACAACCTGGAACAGCTGCAGGCCATTATCGGGGCGTGCGTGGAAACCAAATCCCCGGTGATTCTCCAGGTTTCCAGTGGAGCCCGAAAGTACGCCAACCAGAGCCTGCTCAAGCATCTTGCCCATGGCGCCGTGGATTACGCCAAGGAATTGGGTTACGCCATCCCCATTGTTCTCCATCTTGACCATGGAGACACCTTCGAGCTGTGCAAATCGTGCATTGAATTTGGGTTTTCTTCCGTGATGATCGACGGGTCGCACCATTCGTATGAAAATAATGTTGCCTTGACCAAACAGGTTGTGGCGTATGCCCATGAGCATGACGTTACCGTGGAAGGAGAATTGGGAGTATTGGCGGGGATTGAAGATGAGGTGTCCAGCGAGGTCAGCCATTACACCAAACCCGAAGAAGTGGAGGATTTTGTAAAAAAAACAGGCGTAGACTCCCTGGCCATTTCCATCGGAACTTCCCATGGTGCCAATAAATTCAAACCTGACCAATGCACCCGCTCTGAAGATGGTGTGCTGATTCCTCCCCCGCTTCGATTTGACATCCTGACAGAAGTTGAGAAGCGAATTCCCGGATTCCCCATTGTCCTGCACGGCGCATCCTCCGTGCCGATTGAGCTGGTCAAGATCATCAACGCAAACGGCGGAAAACTCAAAGACGCGGTGGGTATTCCGGAAGAGCAACTTCGGATGGCGTCTGCCTCGGCGGTATGCAAGATCAATATCGATTCGGACGGTCGGCTTGCCATGACGGCAGCCATCCGAAAAACCCTGACGGACAACCCGGGGGAATTCGACCCGCGTAAATATCTTGCCCCTGCACGGGATCAACTCAAAGCCCTATACAGCCACAAAATTATTAACGTACTGGGAAGTGCGGACAAGGCCTGAAAATAACTACGCTTCTCCCCTTTGCTTCCCAAAAGCAGGGTCAAGGGGGAGGACGCTCAGTCTATAGAATGAACATTTTCTGTCTTCAAACCCGCAACCGCAGCCAATTGGGACTGTCGATCGTCGAAGGTCAATATTTTATCGGCTTTAAGAAACAGGGCTGAAGCCACATGCATAATATCAAGGGATCTTGAGCCGGTGGTTGGTGTGTGGGCTTTTGACAGATCAAAAGCATAATGAAAAACAACCGCCCAGTCCATGGGTGGCCGGTAATATACACCGGAGGCTTCATGCTGCTTTAATTTGAGATCAATTCTATCAAAATCTTCCTCACAGATTTCTTTGCGGAATTGTTTTAATTTCAAAGCATTCAGCAATTCCAATTCTATCAAGCGGGTCAAGGGAATCGGGTTGTTATTGATTCTGATCCATTCTGAAACCTTCCTGGAATCAGGCTCCTTGATGTAAAGCTTCACAATGGCACTTGTATCAATATAGATCATTTAGAGCCGCTCCTCCCTGCCTTCCGCCACCAATTGGCTTGCAGGCTTCCCCTTGGACTCAAGGGCCTCGGCGTAAAAATCCGGCCAATCAATATTACTTTTTGGACCCAGGATGGTTAATTTGGCCACGGGTTTCCCCCGCCTGAGGATGGTGATTTCTTCCCCGGTATGGACCTCCTTGAGGATTTTTCCAAAGTTCTTTTGGATTTCTCCTACAGTCGCTGTTCTCATCTCAAAGCCTCCTTTAATGGTTACGAACATTATATGCGTAAAAAAAGAATGGGTCAAGACAGGATTGTATTCAAAATTGGACTGCTTGAAATGTTATATAACTGGCGGTTGCGGACCAGCTGAAAACGATCTATTGGATAATCACCTGGACCGTGCACGCATCTGAGGGTTTCATGTTCATGCAAGATTCAGGTATCAAATTCATTAAAGTCCAGTGACCTATGTTGTTAATCCATTTGGACCGGCAGAGCAGGACGCCCCTTTTCAGGCAGATTTTCGAGCAATTAAAATCCATGATAGAGGAAAACGTTTTAAGGCCCGGAGACCGGCTCCCGTCCTCTCGAAGCCTTTCCGAGGCTTTGGGGATCAACCGGACCAGCGTGACCAAAGCCTATGAAGAGCTATGGGCCATGGGATATACGGGCAGCCGGTCGGGCGGCGATTGGTGTAGGGGTAGACCTGTGTGTCTACCCATCCAATGGCATGTCTTGCGCCCACCTGGCTGATGAATAAAATCTATAGATATGAAAACTTGTCTGCTCGAAAATACATTTGTTTGTAACAGAAGCCTGTCAACAGGGGTAGGTGTTCTCCGTCTCCGAAAGAAGCCTTGGTTCGAAGCAATTTTCCCTGCAGTTCATTCACATGGCCGCCGGAGTTACTGTATATCAATACTCATAACCTCGGCGAACTTGTATAAAAAGTGAGTTTTATCCTTTTATTTGTGTCATTTATATATTGACAACCATCTTCTGTCACGCCCGACTTTAAAATGTAATTTTATTCCCGGTTTGAAGATGTAATTTTATTCTGCTTTATTTTCTTCAACAAAGA
>Ga0180732_1000728_pt1 | contig 24959 bp, 28 predicted proteins | sample KR11_01MetaG_FD_148674 | JGI IMG/M metagenome (GOLD analysis project Ga0180732, IMG submission 148674) | Groundwater microbial communities from the Olkiluoto Island deep subsurface site, Finland - KR11_0.1 MetaG | ecosystem: Environmental > Aquatic > Deep subsurface > Groundwater | place... | reverse complement strand
TTTATATCTGTATTCATGGTAATATTCGCCCTTTTCGAAAAGCAGGGTAAGCTCTTCGAATACTTTTTGTTTATCCTCAGGATGGATATTGTCAGCCCAGAATGAAGGATTTGATGTGAAATCCCCGGGTTTATAACCTGTAATACGGGTCACACTTTTGCTAATATATGTTACTGCGAAATCACCCTCAGCTTTGCAGGTATATGGGATAAGCGGCAGGGAGTCAATCATAATTGATATCTGTTCACCTGTCCTCTTCAGTTCATCCTCAGCCCGCCTGTGTTCTTCTATCTCATCTGAAATGTTGCGCACCATTTTATTGAAAGCATCTGAAAGGATACCAGTCTCGTCATTCGATCTGATATCAACGCTGGTATCCAGTTTGCCTCTGCTTATCTCACGAGCCGCTTCAGTCAGTTTGATTATGGGATTGGAGATCGAGATGGATATCACGGCGCCGATAACTATCGACATGATAAACGTGATCAGGCTGACAAGCAAGATCGCATCCCTTGTTGATTTGATGGTGCCCTCGACTTGTTCTGATCTCTCATCAAATTCCGTATATTCATATTCAAGAGCTTCGTCGATCGCTTCAATGAGTTCTTTCTCAGCAGCATTGATCTCCACATATTCTTTAGAACCCTTGATTGGAGCGCCGCTATTCCCCAGTTCCAGAATATCATAACATGATCTGTTGAATCTTTCAGTGGTTTTTTTAATTTTTTCAAGGCTTCCCTTTTCATCAGGAAAATATTTATCCACAAGCACTTCGTATTTATTCAGGTTGCTGTAATACTCTTCAGTTGCTTTGTTTATTTCTTCATGATATTCATGCTCTGCGCCTTCTGAAAGTGCCCCGTGCGTATAATAATGTATCCGCTCGGAAGTGTGAAATTTCATTTTTTCAAGAGCTTCCATGACAGGGAAGGTCTCTTCCTTCACATCCATGTATGAACTACTAATGGCATTCGTGTTAGTCAATCCGATATAAGCGATAAGCCCTGTCAGCATTGCCACGGTCATGAAGCCTGCGATCAACGTATAAAATATTTTCATGGCTGCCTCTCTGTATGGATGAGGTCAGATCCACAGACATTTCCCTCTATTGCTATAGGCAACGTAAAAGTGAATGTGCTTCCTTCTCCGTACCTGCTATCCACCCCATATCCTGCCCCCGTGCAGTTCCACAAGCTTCTTTGATATCGCAAGCCCAAGCCCTGTACCGCCGTAAGTTCGTGTAATATCAGCATTCACCTGCCCGAATTCCCTGAAAAGCTTGCCGAGGTCTTCTTCCCTTATCCCTATACCGGTATCTGAGACAGATATTTTCGCAGTGTCTCCATCCATTTTCGCTCTCACACATACTGTGCCTCCTTCTTTTTTGCTGAATTTTATAGCGTTGTTAAGGAGGTTGAACAGTACCTGCTTGATCCTCTGTTTATCGGCTTCGATAATATCCAGATCAGGATCAAGTTCTTCTTTCAAGACAACCTTATTTTTTGAAGCCCTTTCTTTCAGGAGCGTAATTGTCTCGCCAATGACGATGGGGACTGAAATTTTCTCAATGATAAGTTCGATCTTTCCGGCTTCCACTTTAGAGAGGTCAAGGATATCGTTTATAAGGTTTAACAGGAACTTACTGCTGTTCAGGACATTTTCCACATATCGCTCCTGTTTTACATTAATATCACCCGCGATCTTTTGTCTCAGCAGCTCAGTGAAGCCGATTATCGAGTTAAGAGGCGTGCGCAGTTCATGGCTCATGTTAGCCAGGAATTCAGATTTTGACTTATTGGCAAAGGCAAGTCGTTCGTTCTCGTTATGTATTTCCTCAGCCTTTTTGCGAACGGTTATGTCAGTGGAGATAACGATAATAGAAGTTACTAACTTTGTCTCGGGGTCCTTTAGCGGTGACATTGAACGCATGAGCCACTTTCCCTTATATTCGTGTTCATGCTGCTCTGGTTTTCCAGTTTCGTAAACACGTCGGACTCTTTCCATGAAAACGTCAGTCTCAGAAGCCTGGTGGCAATCCCCAAATCCCCGCCCGTAAAAATATCCGATCCCCAGCCGTGCCAGATGCTTAGGATTCATGTACTGATAGTTGCCTTTGCGGTCCACCATATATATGGAATCTTCAGTGGATTCCAGGAATAAACGGTATTCTTCTTCTGACTTCTTAAGGCGCTCCTCAATTCGTTCATGCTCCCTGATCTCCAGCCTGAGTTTGCGGTTTGCAGCTTCCAGTTCTTCGGTCCTCTCCTCAACCTTTTGTTCAACCTCTTTCCTTTGAACAGCCAGCGCTTCTTCCAGGAGCTTTTGCCGTGAACGGGAGCGCTCCAATTCACTCATAACGTCTTTTATGGATCGGTCAAGACCAGCTATTTCATCCACGTCCCCTGTTGTTACATTTCCCTGATTCTTGCCAGAGCCGCAAAGCTCTGCATTCATCAGGATAAGCCCTGATCTGATATTTGTCTCACGCCCCCACATGAATGCCATATTAAAGATAAGCAGGCCCCCCCACGAGAATCAAAAGTATTTCCTGGCGAATTGTAACAAAACCCAATGATACCCATGGCAGGATTAAGAGTAATACAAACTCTGATAAAAACATGATTAATGTTACGTTGGGCAGTTTCATTAATACCTCATTATAATATTCAAATTATTTTTTATATTTTTCTAATCTATTGAGAAAGTCCGATATATCAAGAGGTTTTGACAAATATTCATTAAATCCGGCTGAAAGAAAACGTTCTCTGTCCCCTTTCATTGCGTAAGAGGTCAGAGCTACCACAGGGACATTTCGATTTTTGCTTTTCAGTATCCTGGTCACTTCAACGCCATCCAAACCTGGCAGTTCAATATCCATTAGAATAAGGTCATAATCTTCAGTTTCTGCTTTTTTTAGTGCTTCTTCCCCGTTGATGGCCTCATGAACAGTAAAGCCCCGCGCTATAAGTATCTCGATCACCAGTTCCATGTTAAGGGGATTATCTTCAACTACAAGTACTTTTGTCATATATGATAATTATTATTATTATTGATGCAAACTATTTATAGTTGTTCTTCAATGTGTGTTGTAACTATTTCAGACCATGAAATTTCGTGACTACATAGTGTAGAGTCCTGAAATTATTTCCTTTCATTACTTCTTTTGTGTTTGTTGTTAGAATCAAAAGGACCGTTCAAAGTTGCGCCTCCACTCAACCGTCACGCCATTAGGGGTCGAGAACACGTTTGTCTGAAGCATTGCGTGAAAATACACGTCTATACATAAGGGTGATCATAACACCAACGAATGCAGATAAGAGAAACAGGGCATCAAATCCTGGAGATTCTTTTGGTAACTTCCCGCGCGACAGTCTTATCTCCTCTATCATTTCTTCAGGCCCGAGATAACCAATATGCCTTGAAACTTCCCTGCCTTTTGTATCAAGGAACACAACCGTGGGGTAGTAGGCGATACCGTAATTGGTTTCAATATCGATCCGCTTCTGTGTATCTACCTTTATAGCAACAAAATCCGAAAGTTCAGAGACAACCCGTGGGTCAGGGTACGTTCCCTCTTCCATCGCAACGCACGGCTGGCACCAGTCAGCGTAAAAATCAATAATAACAGGTTTCTGCATCGAACCTGCTGCAACCATACCATCCTCATAGTTATACCAATTTGTGACGCCAGCTGCAGCAGGAACGAAAAGTAATAGCAATATCGCTATGTGTATAAGCTTCATTATAACAGGATTGGCTTTGGGGTATATAGAATATTCGAAAATCTGATGTTTTCATAATTTTTCCAGGTCCTCGAGATACAGGTACTCCTGCGCATAACCGCAGTATCTCCCGAAATACCCCCTTGCAAAATCAGCTATAGTATCCCGCTTTTTGCTCTTTTTTGCATCATGAAATGACTTGGAATAGAACCTTTCCATGATCTGTTCGATATGCGTATCAACAGGGAAGGACTCAAGCTTCCCGAACGCAAAAAGCAGTACGCAGTCCGCGATCTTGTTCCCGACACCCTTAACTTTGACAAGTTCCTCACGTCCTTTTTTATAAGACATGTCTTTTATTCCGTTCAGGTCAAATTCCCCGTCCGCTATCATGGTTGCGGCGCTTCGAAGATTTGGCGCCCGAAACCCCATCCTGCATGAAGCCATGTCGCATAGTTCAACCTGCGCAAGCGCCTCAGGGGTGGGAAAAGAGTAATACCCTTCCTCGATCCTGTTCCCGAAACATTCACACATCAGCCTTATGGAATTTTTGATATTCCTAATGGTATTGTTGCTTGAGCATATATATGATGCAAGGCATTCCCAGGGGTCCTGCCTGATGAGACGAAGACCGTGGTATTTTCTGATCAATGAGTTTATCAGTTCATCTTTTCCGATCTCAGAGTATATCTTTTCAATGTTGTCGTCCAGCCTGAAATAATCCTGAATGGATTTTTTGTCAAGGGTTGATTCAATGATAAGTTCGCTGCCTTCCTGTTCTGCCCTGACGACGGCTCCGTTGACGTCTCCTGCCCATTGATCCTTTTTATCCCAGCGGAATACCTGACCGCATGAGAGAGTGAGGTCGAGGTTGAAGTCTGGAGCTTGGATGCGGTACATAGTCATGGATGCTTTGCGGGGTTGAAATAAATTTTGATTGAAGATAATAAGGTATTTCTCGAAGTTGGCTGTTCAATCGTTATCTAACAATTTTGTTATATAACATTTCTGTTATATTGTTGTTAACAGATAAATTCTATCCCGCCTTCTTCAATATCCCTCTTGCCGCAATAACTCCCGTCGCCGCAGCATTCACTATATCCCTTGAAAGCCCGGCGCCATCCCCTGCAGCGAACAGGTTCTTCACCGAACTTTCCATGTTCCTGTCAACCAGCACCTGCATTGAATAGAACTTAACCTCAGGCGCGTAAAGGAGCGTTGAATCAGAGGCTACACCAGGTATTATCTCATTCAGCACTTCAAGCCCTTCCCTGATATCTGTAACAATGCGGTGAGGAAGCGCCATTGAGATGTCCCCCGGCGTCACATCTTTCAGAGTATTGACCACAGTATTCTTCATGAGCCGCGCTTCAGTACTGCGCCTTCCCCTCCTGAGGTCGCCCAATCTCTGAAGCACAGGCTTGCCGCCTCCAATGGTTGTGGCAAGTTTCGCTATGCTGCGCCCATAACGGACTGTGTTCTCAATAGGCTCTGTGAGTTCCACCCTCACGAGAAAAGCAAAATTTGTGTTCTCTGATTCAAGGTTGCTCAAAGAATGCCCGTTCGTGGCTATGAATCCTTCGTACTCCTCCTTTACCACGAAGCCGTGCTCGTTAGTGCAGAACGTTCTCACGAAATCATCATAGGTCTTAGTCTGGATATGGAATTTAGGGTCGCGATTTATCTTTGTTATCGGGTCCATAATGATCGCGGGCACTTCAACCCTGACGCCCACGTCAATTGGCGCGTATTTAGCCCCTATCTTATGCTTCTTTACGACTCCATCTATCCATGTTGCTCCCACCCTTCCCGGCGCGATTATCGTAAAACGCGAGCGTATCTCTGCCCCGTCTTTTAATACTACCCCCACGCAAGCATTTTCCTCAATAATCAGATCCTCCACCTTTGTACTCATGAGGAATTCAATACCCCTGTCCTTCAGGTCCTTCTCAAAATTCCCTATGACCTTTGGAGCGTTATCAGACCCCATATGCCTCTGTGTAATCTCGATAAAGCGAGCACCCACGGCAGCAGCCCTTCGTTTCAAGAGTTCGACCTCATCTCCTTTCGGGATGTACAAATGCTCAGGCGCGCCGTAACGCACGAAAACCTTATCAACGTGATCCACAAGTTCCCATGCATATTCAGGGTCTCCCGTCTGTTCTGCAAGGTCGCCGCCAACGTCTGGACGCAGATTCAGCGTCCCGTCAGAATAAGTCCCTGCTCCGCCAACCCCGCACATGATATCGCAGGGGTCGCAGTGAGTGCAGATACCGCGGCGCTTCATCTTACATTCTCGTTTTTCAATCTCGCGTCCCTGGTCGATGATGAGTGTATCAATCCTGCCTGCAAGTTCATCTGCCGCGAACATGCCTGCCGGTCCTGCGCCCACAATTATAACATCATATCTTGATTTCAAGAAAGCACCTCGGGAAGCCGGTCCATATCCCGCGCCGTCTTAATTTCGCGCGCGATGCGTCGTCCCATTGAGAGTTTTTCCTCCATAAGATCGGAGTACGGAGAGCCGGAAATGAAAAGATTAGTCCCTGCGACAATGCGAGCCGATATCTCAAATACTTTCAACTCAAGTGTGTCCGTCACTACTGCCTCAAGACAGAACGGGCCTATCATTCCCCCGAACAGTTCAAGTGATTTCTCAACTACCCGTTCACCCATATCGAATATCCTTGGGAGCAGCGATTCTCTCACTATAAGCGGAATATTGCCTGTCACTACAAAGGTTGGGTATATCTCAGCCTCTGCCAGTTCAGTCGGTGAGCCTATCCTGAATATCTCATCAGCATTGGATTCAACGCGCCTGTCAATGCCAAGGAGTTCAAGCGTCCCTTTGCTCAGCGCGTAGCCGTCCTGCTTGATAGGTGAATAAAAATAATGCATGTAATAACGCGTTCCAAGCACGAATTCCTGTATCGTATATTTCTCAGTTGGATTTATCCTCTTCTTGAAGTCTGAATAATTCTTCACAACAAAAAAACCCATGCCGCCCTTGGCGCCGTAGTACTTAACCATCATTGGCGAATGGATATCCTCCGGGTTCTTTATCTGCCTGGGCATTTTTATTCCTGCAGACTCAAGCCACTTCCTGCTCATGTCCCTGTCTGATTCCCATTCAAGCACGCGGCGGTTGCCGTACGTGGGGAGGCGTAGCGTCTGGAAATTCTCAGCCCCGAGGTACTCCACGAAAGAACCATGCGGTATAATTATTGCGTTCTTTGCAGCCAGTTCTTTTGCTTTTGAAAGGATATCCTTGTAATTCTTTACGACGAAAAATTCATCAGGTTTTGCTTTCGGGAATGCATCGTAAAATTTTGGCGGCGCGCCTATGCAGATACCGATCGTCCTGAAACCTTCTTTCCTTGCTCCATCAAAAAGCTGGAGGCTGCTGTGCGAGCAGACAGTGGTTATTGCAAGCTCGTCTTTATCGTAACCCTCTAATATATCTAGAATCTCCTGTGTCTCTACCATTATGCACCTACTCAGTGCAATAGTTATATATTTTACTGTATTAATTAAGGTTGCGGAAGGGGTAGGTTTGCGAATACTTGCGGATGAAGACTGGAATGAAATTAGGATAGAATAAAAAAAATCAGCAAGGAGGCGCTCAATAGACTTGAAAAATCGTATTAAAGGGATGTAATGCTTTTCATAAAAGAGTCGACGAGAACCATATGATTCTCTACGTGAGCGGATTGAAATGAAGATGGTCGAATGCGTCCGGAAACGATTAATCTTCAAGCATCAACTTATACAGATCCTCATTCATCCATAATCCTTGCTTTTTGAGATCTTCCAGGACACTTTTTAAATTTCTGATTCTGCCTTTTTTATGCATTGTTTTCAGAAAACCAAGTGTTCCTATAACATTTATATCATGCATTGAGGCAGCCCTTCTTCCAGCAAGATCATCAATCAAAAGCAGATCAGCTTTTTGTTCGTAAGCGAGAATAATAGCATATTCTTCTCCTTTATCCAGCAATGATAACAAAGTGAACGCATCTTTATTTCTTACTGGGATTACCTTGATCCAGTCTGCATTTCTTACCTCATTTGAGCCTTTCAGGTCATTTGACGTAATTTCTTCATAGACGACTTCAGGTATCGATATCTCCCCGAACTTTCATTCAATATACCAAGTTTTCCCGCGGTCTTCATGTCCTCATCCAGCTCTGAAACACCATAATTTAAAGGGATTTTTAAATCTTTCATGATACCCAGCATTTCTATTCTGCTTAATCCCAGTAAAGCCGCCATCTTCCCCAGGGATATTTTACCTTCCCTGTACAGTTCCAGAAGGAAGTTCTTTTTTATAAAATAGCCCAGGTGGGCATTATCAATCCCCAGCGAGTATAAAAGATCGCCGGGAAGCTGTATTTCGGTTTTGATCATTCTGGTTTCGGATGACATTGGTATCGTTAGTCATTTTGATGATGTGTTAATATAAATATTTGCTTCACATAAATGCATCAGTCCTCATTTTTCTGCCAGCGAACTGCAGCCTGTTTCCCATGCTTTCGGGAAAAGTATGCAGATTAGCCTTTCTATAAAAAATAACAACATTTATTACACTATAGAACATCAATTTTTCTGATGAAAAATAAGCCGCACGTTTTGGGTATGCTTTTATAGTTTCCTATACGTTAAATAAAATATAAAAATATGATAAACCAAAAAACCATTATGGAAGCTGTCGAACTCCTCATAAAGGCTGCAAATCCTGTCAGGATAATACTCTTCGGTTCTTACGCTCGTGGTGACAACAAAGAGAGCAGCGACCTCGATTTTCTTGTAGTTGAAAAAGAAATAAAAGCTCGCAGGATGGAGACCGTGCGCCTTCGGGATGTGTTAAGTCCTCTTCGAATACCTGTGGATGTGGTTGTCGTCAGTGAAAAATCATATAATGAATGGAAGGATGCACCTGGAACAATCATTTACGAAGCGGCTGTTGAAGGTAAGGTGGTTTATGGAGCCACTTGAAAGAGCAGAGCTTCTGCTTGCGAAAGCAAAAGATGATGAGACTCTCCTTGAGGAAGTCATCTCAAACGAAAAAGTAAGAGATGAGATCATTGGCTTTCATGCCCAGCAAGCCTCTGAAAAACTGCTAAAAGCCCTTCTCATGGCAAAAAACATAACTTACCGCCGGACACATGATTTGAGGGAATTGATAGACCTGATCAGGGATAATAACATAAAATTTCCAGAATCGCTTATGGAAATACGCACCCTATCACCTTTTGCAGTTGAATTCCGTTACGATTACATTCCCCTGGAAGAAGAAGAAGAATTTAATCGACAGAAAGCGTTGGAAATGGTCCAGCAATTGCGTAAATGGGTTGAAAATATTCTATAAGTCTAATCGAAAAAGCAATCTTTTAATCCCTCCCCTGCCAATTAAAACCCTTGGGAGATACAACTAACATGCCAATCAGATTCGACCGTTTCACCATCAAAGCCCAGGAAGCATTCCAGGAAGCTCAGAGCATAGCAATTGACAGGAACCAGCAGCAGATAGAAGTAGAACACCTCCTTCTCGCTCTCATCAACCAGAAAGAAGGCTTAACCCTCCAGCTCCTTCAGAAACTAGGCGCAAACACAGCAGGAATAACATCAGCGCTTGAAGAAGAAATCGACAAACTTCCGCGCGTGGAAGGCGCCGGGGCAGGTCAGGTTTACGTTTCCTCAAGGCTGAACAATGTCGTCGATGCTGCATTTAACGAGATGAAAGACCTGCGCGATGAATATCTCAGCAGCGAACATATGCTTCTTGCAATCGCAGATGAGAAAAACGGCATCTCGGCGCGCATCCTGAAAGGGAACGGTGCGTCAAAAGATGCCCTCATGAAAGCCCTTAAGGAAGTAAGAGGCTCATCTCGCGTCACAGACCAGAATCCTGAGGCAAAATACGAGGCTCTCAAAAAATACGGCCGCGATCTCACAGAACTTGCATCCCGCGGCAAGCTCGACCCCGTCATTGGGCGGGACAACGAGATCCGGCGCGTGCTCCAGGTGCTCTCACGGCGCACCAAGAATAACCCCGTGCTCATAGGTGAGCCCGGCGTGGGAAAAACAGCAATTGCAGAAGGGCTGGCGCTTCGCATATTCATGGGAGACGTGCCCGAGCCCATAAAGGATAAAAAAGTGGTGGCGCTTGACATGGGCGCGCTCGTGGCTGGCACAAAGTTCAGGGGCGAGTTCGAGGAGCGCCTCAAGGCAGTGATAAAAGAAGTGCAGGATTCGGAAGGCCAAGTTATTCTATTCATTGACGAACTTCATACAGTCGTGGGTGCAGGCGCGGCTGAAGGGGCGATGGATGCCTCCAATCTCCTCAAACCAGCGCTTGCGAGAGGAGACCTGCGCTGCATTGGAGCTACTACGCTTAATGAGTACCGCAAATACATCGAAAAAGACCCTGCGCTTGAGCGCCGTTTCCAGCCCGTGCTCGTGGGAGAGCCAACTGTGGACGAGACCATATCCATCCTTCGCGGTCTCAAGGAAAAATACGAAGTGCACCACGGTGTCCGGATACAGGACGCCGCCATCATCTCTGCGGCTGTGCTCTCGCATAGATACATAACAGACCGCTTCCTTCCCGACAAAGCCATCGACCTCATAGACGAGGCAGCGTCAAAACTTCGGATAGAGATCGACAGCATGCCGGCTGTGCTTGATGATATCGAGAGAAAGATAAGGCAGCTTGAGATCGAAAAGCAGGCAGTGAAAAAGGAAAAGGACGAATACTCTAAAGAACGCCTTGAAAAAATAGATAAGGAACTTTCTGACCTGAAAGAGAAGGGCAGTTCAATGAAAGCCCACTGGCAGCTTGAAAAGGACGCCATCCAGAAAATACGAAAGATAAAAGGCGATATCGAAAAAACGCGCATTGATTCAGAAAAAGCTGAGGTTGAAGGCGATCTTGAAAAAGCGTCAGAACTCAGGTATGGCGTATTGATCAACCTGCAAAAACAGCTTGATGAAGACAACAAGAAGCTTATCGAACTCCAGAAAGACTTGAAGATGCTCAAGGAGGAAGTGGACGAGGAGGATATCGCTGAGGTCGTGTCAAGATGGACCCATGTTCCAGTGAGCAGGATGCTGGAAGGCGAGATGCAAAAACTCGTTCACATGGAAGAGCGTATAAAAGCGCGTGTTGTGGGGCAGGAAGAAGCTGTTATCGCAGTTGCCAACGCCGTCAGGCGCGGACGCGCAGGGATATCTGACCCGAAGCGTCCTATTGGATCATTTATGTTCCTCGGTCCGACTGGCGTCGGTAAAACGGAACTTGGGCGCGCGCTTGCAGAGTTTTTGTTCGATGACGAAGCGGCGATGATACGGCTTGACATGAGCGAATACATGGAAAAACACACCGTGGCAAGGCTCATTGGCGCTCCGCCCGGATACGTTGGCTATGAGGAAGGCGGGCAGCTCACTGAAGCTGTGAGGCGGCGCCCGTATGCCGTCATCCTGTTCGATGAGATCGAGAAAGCGCATCCCGATATCTTTAACCTGCTGCTCCAGATACTCGACGACGGCAGGCTCACTGATGGGCATGGGCGCACTGTGGATTTCAAGAACGCAGTTATCATAATGACCTCTAACATCGGGAGTCAGTGGATATTCGAACTCGGGGAGAAAGAAGAAGAGATGAGGGAAAAGGTCATGGATATGGTGCACAAGAATTTCAAGCCGGAATTCCTGAACAGGCTTGATGAGATAATTATCTTCCACTCTCTAAAACTCCCCGAAATAATGAAGATTGTGGACATCCAGTTTGTAATACTGAGCAAACGGCTTTCAGAAAAGAAGATTACCATCAATCTGACCCAAAAAGCAAGGGATTTCATTGCAAAAGCAGGTTATGATCCACAATTCGGAGCGCGGCCCATCAAGCGCACGATACAGCACAGGATTCTTGATCAGCTTGCGATGAAGATATTGAATCAGGAGTTCATTGAAGGCGATGTTGTGGAAGTGGATGTGAAAAAGGATGAGATGGTGTTCAGGAAAAAGAGCGAAACCGCAGATAAACGCAGATGAACGCAGATTTATTGTCAGGATTTTTGAGTAAAATTTGATAACTTATTTTTCCTGATACCAAAGGTCAGGCGATAATCTCAGGGGTGGCGATCAATACGCCGACCCTGGTGAGGATAAGGAAGATGCTCACGAGCGATGTCAGATAAAACTGAAAAAAATATACGCGATGTAACGGAGATCGCCAGTCAATTCTGAGGGAGCGTTACGTTTAAATATAGCACCTTAACTAATTATCCATTCGAAGAGGCGCTGTCCACCATTTATCTGTGAAAATACTCAGGGAGGATATTCATGACATTGACAAAAAAGGGAGAGGATAAAGAAAAACACCAACCTGAGGTTGTTGGGATTTATCCGAAATCAGCGATTTTATGGTATAATAAAGGAGTTGATCTTGATGCTTCGGGGAGAAGGGAAGAAGCCCTGGTTGCATACGACAAAGCTATTGAGATTAATCCGAAAGATGGGGAAGCGTGGACGTTTAAAGGACTTGACCTGAATGATTTGGATAGATTTGAAGAAGCTCTTTTTGCATTTGATAAGGCTATAGAGATCAATCCGAATAAAGGGGATATATGGACATTTAAAGGAATTTCTTTAGGTCATTTGGGTAGATCTGAAGAAGCCTATGCTGCATTTGATAAGGCAATAGAGATCAATCCAAAAGATGATTTTGCACCTTTTATCAAGGGAAAAGCTCTGCTTAATAACGGTAAGTATGAGTGGACAAGGAAGATCTTTAAGCCGCAATAGAATTAAATCCTATGCCTTCAGCAATATCCCTTCGAGCACCATATCTTCTAAGTCACTATATACTTCGTATAATTCTGATTGCTCTACAAGTTCACATCCGCAGGAATCGTCTTCACTATCATCATTAAGTTTTTGAGCAGCAGTTTATTACACTCACTCACAATAACTTCTGGCGCAATATGGGCATCCTGTTATAAACTCTGTGCCATCATAATGATAAAAAATTTGACATTTGCAGTTCCAACATATACCTTTATACGGTGTAAAGTCGGGTGAATTCGGAAATAATTCATTGTATCGTTTGATTCGTTGAGTAATAAATTTCTGGCATGCTTTAAGAAGACCATATAACTCTTCTTCTTTCGCATTCCCACAATCTACCGCCTCGCATGGGTTTCTGTAATTTTTCTTAACAGAAGACAATGCTTCGCTAATAGAGAATGCACGTCCAAATACAAGCCATGCAGCAAGAGCGTGCCCTGTTCTGCCGCTTCCACCTGAACAATGTACAACAACTGGTTTTTCCCGTATATCAGACTCCATTAAGAAGGGGATAATTGTTTTTATTAATTTAACCTCATCACATAGATGATAATCCTCTATGGCTGCCCAGCAGACATTTTCCTTCCCAAATTCTTCAGAATATAAGTTCAATAAGTCAATACCATCATAACAATTGAGTTGATCTTCAGTGAGAAGGCAGCAAATGCGCTTTATGCCTTGCTCTTTCATTAGGGTAACCCACTCATTAACTTCGTTAATAGAGTAGTTCGGTCTTCGAGCGCCGAATACGATCCGCTCACTTTGAGAAGCAGGTCCAAACTTCAAGGCATTCAGAAGGCTTTTTTCTTTTTCTTGATCAATTTCTGATACTTTTGGAGTGTACCTGCTCGCGGAATGACATTCTTTGCATATGAACTTTCTTAAATGTTTGCAACTCATGCAAATATCTTCAATTGGAGTAAAATGGCTCATATATATACAAAACCCGCAGGTGCGCGTTCCAGAATACTCGCAGCAAATACCGCAATCTCCTTCATCCAGTTCTATGTCCTGGAACATGTCTGTCTTTACGGTCTCATTCATTTTCATTTCTTCGGCTACAATTATTGCAGCTGTTAATGGATCGCATAGACCATTCATCCTTGAGACTTTTTCATCGACATTTTCCATGAATTCATACCACTCAAGCTTGCCATCAAGTGTTTTGAATATATCTTCGATTTCCCAAAAATTTGTCATCGTGTCCTCTAGTTCATATATTCTTAATTTCAGCGTTTAGATCGCTGATAATCAATTGATTCTGCTGATATGTTTCCACCGCGCCATCAATATATTTTCTGACCCATGTGATAGCTTCTTTTCCCGGCAAATCGAAAACTTGCTTTGCAAGATAAGCAGCAAACAATCCAGTCCTTCCAATGCCAGCAGAGCAGTGTATGACAATATTATGGCCTTTTTTTGCGCACTCAATAGTTTTCAGAGCAAAATGTTGAAGGTCTTCATTTGAAGGAATACCAAAATCAGGAATAGGAAAATGAATAACCTGAAAACCCTCCTGTAAATAGAATAATCGCAGATTTCGCCCTGCCTTTAGTTCGCATTCCTTATCTTCAGCAAGAAGAACTATGACCTGGATATTCTTTTGTTTGAATTCACGAAAGTTTTCTCCTGAGGGGTCATAATTTCCGAATGGCATCGGACTTCTGAAGATATTTCCTCGCAGATTAAATGGTAATTCGGTTAATGACATTGTTTATCCCTCTCTTGTGTTCTCCTCCTCTAATTTGTATATTCTTTACATACCTTGATTGTGATAGGGGGGACGGAGCACCCCCCACCCACAAGATCAACAAGCTCATGGATAGCAAGATTTATATCCTCCGCTCTTAAGTCTGAGACGTTTAGTAGATCGTATTATAATTATACAATTAGTATCGGCATCTTTTGGAATCCCATAACTTGTCAATATGTTCTCTATGATTTGGATTTAATATGAAATTGGTATTATTACCCCTTCTTAAGATTAGTAAATCTTTAACAACATCGTCCTTTTTCAAATCATTTCGCATAAGCATCCCCTCATCTTCAGTAAGCCGAAATTCTTCAATTTCAATTTTTACCCTATATACAAGCGGGCAGTATATGTTTAGCTTACCATTTTCATTTTTCGCAATGAATTCATAGAGTTTTTCTATAGGTTCTTTATTAGGTCTAACTTTATAGAATCTTAGTTCTACCTTATTTTGTTCATTTTTTAGACTTAGCGATAGGCATTTTTTTTCATCCGATACTTTGATGATCTTGCCATCATTGGTTTTTTCAATATTTTCTGGTCTTACCCAATCTATACCAAAATTAATTTTTAGAATGTTTATCAGGAATTTGCTATCGTTTCCTGGAATTTCTTCCCAGCTAAACAAAGGTTCAGAGTTTAGAGGTCTCTTCGGAATCCAAAGTTCTGGGGCATCATTTAGCATATTATGGGGGTCGTCAACTATTATCCCTCTAGCAACTATACCACCAGATCCTTTCACATCTCCATCCGCGCGCCAAATAAATACAACGTCACCACGTGAACGTTTTAATATTTCTTTATATTGTCTTACGCCCCAAAAAATTTCTTTTCTATGAAGATAATTATCTACTTGAAAATATTTTGGATTCGGTTGAAATATCCAACTCTTTTTATAATTGTGTGTTTCTTGTTTTGACGTTTCTACGTTTGACGACTCATCTATAGATCTAAGACTGTATTGGATAAGATATTCCTCCTTTATAACTTTACATTTGATTGAGAGATTACTTCAAACGCTTCTTCCAACTGGTTTTCTTCGGATAATTTGAAGCGGCTGAAACTCCTCCAAGCCTCCTTCAATTCAATTTTTTTCGTATCTTTAAAAACGCTAGGTAATCCCTTCACAGTTATCGCCAGTGACCTATCGCGAGGCTGAATTTTGATCGCACAAAACCGCCGAGGTTTTTCGACATATATCTGGCTTCCTTCATAATAGTGTAATTGCCCTTGTGGAGCAAGTTTTCTTACAAAATTCAATATCTTAATACCCAGGGATTCTATTTCAGGAAGCCTTTGAAGGTCATTTATGAACCTTTTATCATCTCCTTTAAAAACATCACATTTATTTTCTGCTGAGAGTTCTTTATAATAGAAGAAATAGATTTCTTGTGTGTCGCCAATGCATATGACGGTCGCATTTTTTGAAGATATTTCCAGGTATCTTTGATCCGCATTATACTGTGGGTTTTCTTCTGTCACAAACACAATTGATGGCCCATGCACACGATTCTTGCACGACCCGATTTTTTCTACATCATCATGTTCTGCTTTGCTTTTATATACCGATTCATCAATGATGTCTGTATTGGGCAAACCAATTTTAATGTCCATAAATATCTCCACTCCAATATTCTCGCTTCCACTATTTATGCCTTTCTTATTTACATTCTGAATGCACTCTATTTTGCACCATAAATTATCATAATATAATGCAAACGATATGAAGGTTATTTAATTTAATTGTTGCTTCCATGAAATTCAACAAAACTATAGATTTGCTCAACTAGGTGTGGATTCAATTTTGCTGAAAAACCCCTAATCCCCGCAATACAACCCATACCCGCACTCCCCACAAGCCTTCTCATCCTTCGTCCTCTCAAACCCATGTTCATAATCATGCACGATCCTCCTCGCGATCAAGATCATCCCCTCAACAGCACTCCCATCAAGCCCCTCCATCCTTGAACCACCCGCGCTCTCAAACTTCCCATCGAGCTATTGCGTTGCAACTCAACAGCAACGCCCCCTAAATCATGTCTGCCCCCTCATCTATAAATCTGCGCGAATCTGCGAAATCTGCGGATCGTCCTCTGAAAATTTATCCACAGATTCCGCAGATTTTCGCAGATAGGAAGGTTGTGTCCAACTCAATTCGGAACACAGTGCGTTCCAATTTGGAAAAAATGTGTAGAACGCTCGCAAGCGCCTGCCATAAGCGGCGCGGGCGGCTCTGCCTTGCTCGAATTCGACTATGTGCTGCCCGACAGTCCAGCAGGTTTGAACTTGCACTACATCCACGACATGCAGAACATGATGGCGGGCGGTCTTTATCAACATCAAGCGCCACAGTTGCAGTTTCAAAGTCAACGCCCCTGAAATCAGGTTCTTTTGCGACCGTGTCCCTGATCTCATACAGCCTTTCTTTCGTTATTATTTTCTCACTCACCGCTATCTCAAGTTGTAAATAGCAGTCTAATTTTCCCCAATACGGCAGCTGCGATATTGAACACAGGCGAACCGGAAGGCGCCTCGGGATGATGCGGCATTCTGGAGCACTGAACGTTGTTTTTTCTCTGTGCCCTCTGTGAACTCTGTGGTTTCATTTTGATGTGAAGAGGTTGCACGGGGGCATATCGGCGCCCGGCTATTAATATTTTAAAAGTGATAAATTTGTATAAATCTAAAATTCAGTGACACTTATGAATGTCTTGGACTGGATACAACAAAAAATCAGTGTGAATCAGTGTAAATCTGTGTCTGAAAAACGTCACCGAGACACAGATTTCACTGATTTTGTAATCGTCGAATCAGCGCAATTTTTGCTCTACATCGCGGTGAATCTGCGTTGTGTGCCTCAAACCAAAAGCCAACACAACAAGACACACACGAACAAAACACCTCCCCCATAAAAACACAATCCCCAGCCCCCCACCTGCTCCAAACCCCACCGTGCCCATCCGCCCCTGCATCAAGAGGAGAGATTGGATATCTGCTTCCATGGTCTCACCCGGATTCATGCATATTGATGGAATAAATATTTATGTTTTTTCCCTAAACTTCGCGGCAGCATCCTTCAAAGCCTCGATCCCTGGCAGTTTTTCACCTGCAAGGAAATCGATGCACGCCCCGCCGCCAGTGCTTACGTGAGAGAACTTACTCGAAACCCCAAGCATTTCTGCAGCTGCGGCGATATGCCCGCCCCCAACGACTGAAAAACCTGATCTGGTTCCGGCTTTAATTAGTTCAGTGGTGCCAAGCGCAAATTTCTCATTCTCAAAAACACCAGCGGGTCCGTTCATTACGACCGTCTTTGCGCTGCTGATCTCGCGGGAGAAATTCACCATTGTCTCGATGCCAATGTCGTGGATGGGAAGCTCAGTATTGAGTTTGCTTACCTTTTCTTCCACGCGCTCATCGTCTTTATTCAGCGCTACATCAATGGGCAACCCGATGCTTTTCTTGAAGCGCCTGAGAAGGTCGCGCGCAATATCGATCTGTTCAAGATACCCCTGTTTTTCAATGAAGTTCAAATTGGCGCTTCCGATATTTGCGCCGGATGCTGCAAGGAAAACGTTCGCAACGACGCCTGTGACAAGAACCCTGTCTGCGCAGCCTCTCTCAAGTACGTTTTTTGTGACCTTGATCGAATCGTCCACCTTCGCGCCCCCCAAAACATATACGCACGGGCGTTCTGAGCATGACAGTCCCCGTGAAAGAGAGTCGATCTCTTTTTCCATTACCCTTCCTGCGATGCTCGGAAGCACATCTGTAAAACCAGTCACGGAAAGGTGAGACCTGTGCGAAACCGAGAAAGCATCGTTCATGAATACGTCGCATAGAGGCGCAAGGCCCTTTACCATGTGGGTCCGTGTGTGCTCTTTCGGCGTGCGCTCAAGTGATTCTTCTGAGTAGAAACGGGTGTTCTCAAGAAGGATGACGTCACCATTGTTCATTTTCTTGATAGAATCAATTGCATGGGAACCGAAAATGTCGTCGATATAATCAACGTTCCTGCGCATCAGTTTTGATAACAGCTTTGCATGCGGTTCCATGGTTGTGAAATCGCTTTTTCCCGGACGGCTCTGGTGGGACAGGATGACCACCTTTGACTCTTCAAGCTCCTTTAAGGTCGTGATGTGACTTCTGAACCTGCTGTCATCAAGTATTATTCCCTTTGGGTCCATAGGCGAATTCAAATCAAGCCTGCATAATACAGTTTCTCCCTTTATACTGATATCATCGATGGTAAGATAATCCCGGATCATATTGAGTTGTTTTAATTCTAAGAAGATGGCTATATAAATTACGGATGTTTTTTAGAGGAATAAAATTTATTGGGGCTATTATTTATATCTATGGGATTATAATATGTTATTTCATGAGCGATTTGCTTGAACTGTATGGACTTGAGGAAAATATAGGATTTCACGTAATACTCTCGAATCTATTCTGGTGGATGTCTGTTATTCTCATGATAATAGCATATAGGTACAGGAAATTTTGGAATGTTGGGTATACTCCCTGGTCTTTTTTATTCTTCGGTTTCCTGTTTTTTGGCATTCGAGAATTGGGGCATTTATGCACATCTCCGGTCATAAACTCCTTACGTCACATCTTTGGGATATGGTCGGCGATTTTCATGACTTCTGCGTTCATCTTTTTCTTTATCGTGATATATATGAGGAAAAAACCCTATTTGTTTTCCACATACATGCCAGTTGCCTTTGCTTCAATGTTCCCGATCTTTATGTTTTACATGTATTTTATAGAGGCAAATACCGTGTATATAAATAATATTATGAATATAATGGAAAGTCTGGTATGGATGATCGGGAGTTCTGTGACCATATATACCACATTTAAGATGGGAACGCGTGTTTCAGGCGGGTTTGTAAATGTATTCATGTTCTTCCAGTTTTCGGCATATACAGCATTCATGTGGAAATTTCTTGGATTACTGGAAACGATGGGCTGGCCAGTGCCTTACTCTATCCGTGAAGTCGTGGAGATGCTGTTTGGCATATTTGCGATCATTTCTATTTACTTGCTTACAAAAATGTTGAGAAAATTATCAAGGGACATGCATGGTAACAAAAGCTGAATTGTTTCTCAACATACTGCTTGAACTGGAGCGTTCTAATCCTGATATTCTTACCTCGGCTATTGTTACACTCGACGGTCTGACGATGGCGTCCACAGCAAAAGACACCCCGAGCAAAGATACCTTTGCAGCGTACAGCGCTGCAGCTTACAAGCGCGCGGACGAGTCCATGGAGGAACTGTCAGGTGAAAAAGTGGATATACTTGTATTTGGATCTAAAAATCACAGGGTTTTTTCTATAATTGTAGGAAATTATGCGCTTTTGATAGCGCTGACAGGCAAGGATGGCGAGATAGGGAACAATATTTCAGAGTTGCGAAAGGCAGCCGGAAAGATCGAGGAACTGCTAATCTAAAGCCTAAATGTTGATCTCCACACCGTAAACTTTTTCGGGATTTTCTTTGTGTATTTTCCAGAATACATCTTCACCCCATTCAGGGATAAGTTGCTTTGTTCTCTTTGGCACGGTCTTTGGACCAAGCACCGAGCCCGGTCTTTTCAGGTCGTCGATGTAATCTGTTTCCATCATGAAGCGCGTGCCTTCTGATATGGCTTTTTCTATGGCATCCTCGCCTGCCAGCACGCTCGGGAAAATGCCTGTTTTTTCACATATACTGATCATGGGTGGGGAGAAATGCTTGACGACCTTTTCCGGTGCAAGTCCCGCATCCCTGGCAATCCCTGCGATTTGTGCAAGCCCAACTTCAGTGGAGCTTTCTGTATGAAGCTGAACAGCGCAGCCAGCTTCTTTTGCGAGTGTGAAGCTGTGGCGCATAATATCGTTGGAGGCATCCCATATCTTAGGCTCCACAGGATAATGAGGGCGCCCGGACTTTAATCCCACAGCAAGCCCTTTATCAACATATTCGCGCGCTATTTCAAGCCCTCCTTTCATTATCTCAATTGTTTGCGGCAGTCCTAATCGCCCGTAATATTTTGTGATCTCGGCAGGATGCACGCCAAGCACTACGAACACCTTTACTTTCTCAGCTTCCTCTGCGCGCCGCGCTATTTTAAGGATCTTATCGAAAACCTGCCTGTAATCATCAGGCGCGTTAATCTCGATGCCAAGAGACCATGGCGGCAGGGAAACGAGGACTAAGTGGGTGCCTCCGGCGCGGGAGAACTCGCGGACTGCATCGAGGCAGCGGCCTGAAGGGTTGAGGTGCATGTGGTTGTCGAGGATGGGGAGGGTGGGGGTGGTCATGGTGTTATTATTCCCGTTTCATTTTCAGAAGCGCAAGGTTTGACTCGCATCTTTCGATCAGGCTTCGCAACCCGCTTCCTTCCATTTCATCAAAAATATACTGTGGCAATAATACGTAATTCCAGTTGCGTGGCTGGTTTGTTTCAGGAATATTTTTTACCATTGAGATTTTAGAGCATATTCCTGAAGCAGCTATCGCTTTTATTTTTGTATCAATAGAAAATTGATGCGCATATTGGTTTAGCTTAACATAGGCTTCAACCGAAGAGTCATTCTCAAGGACATCTTCTGTGAATTTGCGCTCAAAGCCTCCTCTGGGAGGAAAATCGACATAAGGATAAACACATTTCTTAGTGGCAATTGCTCGTTCCATGCGAACTTTCATGGTTTTAAAGTTTGAAAGTTTCGTCCAATCTGCTTCAATAATTTCATTTGATTTAGCATTCTGTATGAATTTCATTAACTTTTTTCTGACCTCGGTTACAACAAAATCAAAAACTTGCTGATTTCTTAATCTCCTCAAATTTTCATCGAGATTGAAATCGATTTTTCTTCCAAAAAGATGAATTGAAATATATTGATCGACTATACCCGTAATATCAGGCCCAAAACGTGTAAGCCAGGCAGATCTCCGATTTCCCCCAATAATGCCTTTAACAGCATTGCGCAGGAATACGCTGTATGAGAAATTTGATTCTTCAAGTTCCCATTCTCTTCTATATTTTGTATCAGGATGAAAATCTGTGATCAGTATTCTGGTCTGGATTATTTCTTCTAATGGTTTTTCAAAAAATGGCAGCTCATTATGATTGAAATATGAAAAATCAATTTCTTCTTCAGTTTTATATGCGAATGAAACCGGCCAGCTCATATCAAACCTTTTAATTCTTTCCTCGTCGATATTGATAAGTACACTTTTGGTATCAAGGGATATATCGATAGAACTGCCGCTTGCTATCGCTGCGCCCGCTTCGGTCAATTGGGTATATATCTCGTTATATTTGGGGTGTTCTACCACGAAAAGCAAGTCATATGAATTGATAAGGGGCTCTTTGTTCTTTATTTTCTGGTAGTTCTCAACTTTTTCAGGTCGGTATTCTGGCTCAGAAAACATCTGCCTTATGCCCCTGCCTATCACTTGTTCTGTCAGGAGGTCAGAATCCGAGCGCCGAAGCACTACGAGAACGCAAACATTTTTGACATCGAATCCCTCACGCAGCATAAGAACGCTGACGATTACCCGGACAGGATTTGAAGCATCATCGCTTGAGAATACTTTGTTCCGCAGGGTTTCGTAATCCTCATCCGATAGCGAATCCTTTTTTCCGATGTGCAGCGTCACCACCTGCTCGCCTTTGGAGTCATCTCCATATGATCTTCCAGCTGAATCCGTCTTTTGCTTGATATAATCAGCAATAAAGTCTGCTTCTTTGTTCATGTCAGCCATAACGAACATGACCGGTTTTTTGTTGATTTCGAATTTATTGAAATCGTTTTGCAGAGCATCGAGCTTTGCGAGTCCGATATCTATCATGTGTTTCTGGACTTCTGAAAGCTCAAGGGGTTCGTTTCTCTCGTCCCTGTGGGCAGTGACCATTAATTTTTCAGATTCGGGCAGCGATTCTATTTTATTTGAGAGAAGGCTGCTCTTTTCTATGAAAAGCTGTTTTACCAGCATTGCATGCATAGCTTCCACAAGCCCATAATCATAAACCACATGAGCGAAGAATTCTTTTTTCTTTCCTTTGATGGTGAATGGCGTGGCTGTGAAATCAAGCTGAGTGAAAAGAGGGTCTTTATTTTGTTTGATCTTCTCCCTTAATTCTTCGATGGATTCCTGCCAGCGCTTCTGCTCTGCATCCGAGGCATTGTGTACGTGGTGCGCTTCGTCGTTGATAACCATGAGGTCGCCGTTGTATGTCAGAAAATCCATGAAACGCTCAACGCGCTGTGAAACCGTTGCATCCTTGATTTCGATACCCATATCTTCTGCAAGAGTGATTTCTTTTTGTCTTGACGTATCCATCAGTTGATGCCAGTTGGTTATCAGGATAAAAGGCGATTCTGTGAATGGCATATTTTCTTGTAAATCTTCTTTTGAGAATATCCTGAGATCAAAATCCTGCCTCAGGTTATCAGGCATGAATAGGGATTTTTTCAAATCCGCTGTCATGGTCTGTCTTTTACCATTCCTTTTCTTACCGAGGAAAGAATCAAGCAGTCGCTCATAAACAATATTTCCCGGGGCTACAAGCAGGAAATGGGATGCGAACCTTTTATCCTTTAATTTTACCCTGTTCCAGTACTGCCATATTATCAGGGCTGTTATGACCCATGTTTTCCCTGTCCCTGTAGCCATCTTGATGGCAAACCTCGGATGCTCCATGGATTTGATCCCGTGGCGCAAGTTCTCTTTTTCAAGTAATTCGCATGAGAACAGCTCAAATAATGCTTCCACATGCGGTATGTTGAGTACCTCGTAACAATAGATGATTGTCTCTATGGCGCGTCTCTGGCAAATGTGGAAAGCTTCTCCTTCATGTGCCATATCCGAGAACCAGTAATCCATCAGTTCTCTGGTTGCGTGGGTGATTTGTTTTCCGTTGACTGCGGGATAATTTTCCTGTGACCATTTTTCTATGACAGGCTCAATAGATTTAGCCAGCGGATGCTTGCCGAAAAGTTCTGTTTTAGATTTTGTGCGTGCCATTTTATAACTTCAATTTTTCCTTTTTCCAGAGATTTTTCCTCACCCGTTCCAGATTTTTCAAGTCCTCTTCACCGATGTCTAATTTATTTATTGTTTCTTCGATAATCTCCCTTTTTTTGTGATTTTTGATATTTTCATCCAAACGCAACACCATCCTTTTCAGAGCCAAACAATTCATATTTCTTTATAAAAAAAATTGATTGATTGGAATTGTTTGACTTATTTAAACCGCAGATGAACGCAGATAAACGCAGATTTATTGCATCGGATTTATCAATTATGAGTGTCAGTGTTCTCCCTATTTTTTCGATTCTTTTTAATTTTTTCTGGTCGGAGGTAAATTCACTCAAAAATTGGGATTTTTTAATTCCCCCAGATAAATGATCCAAGTAAGGATAATCAACCACAGAGGACGCAGAGATCACAGAGTTGTTATAATTCTCTGTGCCCTCTGTGCGCTCTGTGGTTTTTTTTTCATACCAGAAGATAATAAAAAGTCTCATTTTTCCTAATTGGTATTGAGATATGCCTGCATTTCTGAGTCGATTCAGATGCTTTTCAAAATTCTTTTCCATAGATTCCCTTGCAAGCATAATCATCTCAAATCCAACTCTTTAGTAACAGAAGCATCATTCCCGAAAACATCCACCACGCGGACAGCAATAGTATATTTCTTGCCCTTTTTCAAACTCGAATCAGCAACAACAGGCACAGGCTCTCCTTTCTTCCTGTCCCGCATCGCCTGCCATGTGCTCCTGAATACCTCGCCGTTATAATCCCAGTCCACAGTCCAGTAATCAATGAGCGCGGCAAAGTTCTTAGCCAGCATCTTCTCGATCTCCGGGCGCTTTTCCTCATCTTTCAGAGGAATATCAAGAACGACATACTGCTCCATTTTTAGCTGGACTTCCACAGTGTCGCCATCCCTCTGCCGCACGTTGGGCTCTCCCATCCGCAGATACGGCTTCTGGTAAAATGTAATCTTATCCGCAAGGCTGCCGCCGTTCACGCCTGTCCTTCGCAGGTACTTCAGCACATCGGAAGGTATGACCTTGAATTCACAGTCTGAGATCTCTTTTTTAGCTGCTTTCAGCCGCGAGAAGTCATTATCGAAATCAAGCTCATAATCCCATGCAAGTATCACAATTTTCTTGTACCCTTTCCCATCCGCAAGATGCGCCTGCTTTGCAAGGTCTATTGCTTTCCTGCCCGTCATGGGTCTGTCAGGCTCGCACACAAAGACAAGGGTACTTTTATCGTCCTGCTTTACCCCGAATCCCTGCATATCCTCGCGCGGCGCCGCGCCGTAGAGCTTGAGAATGATATTGTACATCTCCTTTAGCTTCACATCGCGCATGTAGATTAGCTGGCGCTGGTAGTTGCCCAGATTCTGGATGAGGAAGGGCGCTGCATTCTGGTTCACGAGGCGCGCGCGGGTGACCTGGATGGCAGTTTTTGAGAGGTCTGTAGTTATCCAGCGCCTTCCGAACTTTTCGGCGACCGCAGCGGTGGTGCCGGAACCGCAGAAGAAGTCGGCGATGAGGTCGCTTTTACTGGATGATGCTTCGATAATCAATTGCAGCATATCTTCTTTTTTCTCAGTCGGATAATTATAA
>Ga0180732_1000727_pt1 | contig 25018 bp, 27 predicted proteins | sample KR11_01MetaG_FD_148674 | JGI IMG/M metagenome (GOLD analysis project Ga0180732, IMG submission 148674) | Groundwater microbial communities from the Olkiluoto Island deep subsurface site, Finland - KR11_0.1 MetaG | ecosystem: Environmental > Aquatic > Deep subsurface > Groundwater | place... | reverse complement strand
AGAAAATAAATATTGCATTTTGAAATATTTATTTGGTCACAATCGAATAACTAAGATTAACTATCTCGGTATGTTTTTTTATAAATGCATTTAAATCTTCAAGTTTTAAGTTCTTGATTTTTTCTAACTCTATTGCCGCAAAACCAAGTTCTTGACCTTTATAGTACTCTAAAAAAGTACGGTTAAGTCTTTGGCTCATAGTCTCAACTCTCAGCGGTTCACTTCCAAGTAAAAACTTCTGTGTTTGCTCGAGTTCATCTTGCGTCACACCATCCCTCACAAAGTCTGCAATCACAGAGTTAACAGTTGTTCTCGCTTCCTCTAAAGAATCAAGTTTTGTTTGTAAATAACCGTTAAATGAACTGCTTGACTTTGTAATATTTGTACGTGCATATGCCGAATATGCAAGACCGCGTTTAACGCGTACTTCTTCCATTAAACGAGAACCAAAACCGCCAGTTCCTAAAATGAAAGTAGCGACTCTGGCTTTATACTGCTCTTCATCATCTGCACTCATATTGTATGGAGAACCGAAATAGACATAAGCCTGTTCCGTATCTCTTTTTAAAATCTTCTCTTTTTGCTCTTTACTTGCTTGAACATTGATAACTTCGCTCGATGAACCTTTGTTCATAGAATCAATAACTTTTGCTATTTTTTTCTTTGCAACTTCAAGGTCAATATCTCCGCCAAGAACAACGATAAGCTTTGAACTTACAAGATTTGTACGAACAAAATTTTCTACATCTTTAAGCTCAATTGACTTTACACTTTCCATAGTTCCTGAAGAGGGCTGAGCCAAAACGCTTCCTTCAAACAAAAGTGCATTGAGTTCATTTCCTGCGATGTAATCAAAGTCATTCTCTTTTCTGCTCAGGGCACCGAGAGTCATTGTTTTTACTTTGTCTACTGATTCTTGACTTACATTTGGACTTTTTAAAAGTGCATCAAAATGCTCAAGTCCCTCATCAAAATTTTCACTCAGACAGCCAAGTTCTACAATAAAAGTCTCAGTACCTGAATGAGCAGATATGTGAATTGCTTTGGCTTCTAAAGCTTCTGCAAACGCAGAACTGCCTAACTCTTTTGTTCCTTCATTCATAATCTTTGCGCTAAATTTTGCCAGACCTGCCTTTGAGACGTCTGTTATGCTTCCGCTGTTTGTAAAAGTAAACTGCAGTGTCACCAAAGGAAGTCGTTTGTCCTGCTCATAAATAATTGGTATTTTTAAACCGCTTGTCTCTAAAAAATCAATTTTTGCTGCCATAAGTATTTGTCCTAAAATTAAAAATGTATAAAATATTTTTTTCATCTATGCGAATTTCTCTAAAATTTCATACGCCGTATTTCTCACCGCAGCTTTTTCTCCGATGTCTTGAATAAGATGCACCATCTCACTTTTTGCCATTGTGTATGCGGCACCGGCAGAGCTAACAACATTTTCTTCCATCATGGTCGAACCCAAATCATTCGCACCAAAACGCAGCGCCATCTGACCGATGTACGGCCCTTGTGTTACCCATGAACTTTGAATGTTCGGAACATTGTCAAGATACAAACGTGCCACTGCGAGTAAACGCAGGTATCGGTTTGAGGATGGTTTTTCCATATCCGGAATCTGTGCTAAAAGTTCTGTATGCTTGCCTTGAAAACTCCACATAATGAAAGCGCGAAAACCGCCCGTTTCATCTTGAAGATTACGTATCATGTCGAAATGGTCGATGATGTCTTCATCTGTTTCAACTGTCCCGTACATCATGGTAGCAGTTGATTTTATATCAAGTTTATGCGCTTTTCTGTGGATATCTACCCAAACATCAGAATCTATCTTTTTAGGTGCGATAATATCACGAACTTTGTCGCTTAGAATTTCTGCTCCGGCTCCTGGAATAGAAGCCAAGCCTTTTGCTTTTAAACGTGCGAGCACTTCTTCTACAGTAATGCGAGAAACTTTGGCAATGAAATCTATTTCAATCGAAGAAAATCCATGGATAGTAATTTGCGGGTATTTCAGATGAATGTGTTCAACTAAATCCTCATACCACTCAATTTTGAGTTTAGGATGCACACCGCCTTGAAAAAGTATCTGTGTCCCGCCAATCTCCAAAAGCTCATCAATCTTGGCATCTATCTCTTCGTACGTAAGTACATAAGCATCTGCATCTTTTTCATGTCTGTAAAATGCACAAAACTTGCAGTCTACCCAACAGATGTTTGTGTAATTGATATTTCTATCAACTACAAAAGTCGTAATACCTTCAGGATGGAGCTCTTTTTTTCTTGCACTTGCCATGCGGCCAAGTTCTTTGAGATCTGCGTTTTTAATTAAATCAAGTGCTTCTTCTTTTGTCAATCTTTTCATAAAACTACTTTATATATTAATTTTAAAAATTTATAGCAAAATCATATAAAGTTAATGACTATTGTTTGTCTTTAGATATCGCATCTAAGACACCGTTAATAAACTTCGGTGACTGCTCTGTTCCAAATGCTTTTGTAATCTCAACCGCTTCGTTAATGACAACAGCCGAATCAAGTTCGCCAAAAAGTATCTCATACGCTGCAAGTCTGAGTGTTGCTCTCTCAATAGAGCCTAGTCTCTCAAAATCCCACTCTTTTAGGTGCGTTATAATTGCTTTGTCACATACTTCCAAATTTTTCATAACCCCGTCAAAAAGCGCTAAAGCAAAATCTTTTTGTTTGTTACGGATTTTTTTCTCTTCTAAAATCTCATCTGTATGTTCAGCAATGCTTCCATTCCCCAAATCATATGCATATAAAAGACTCACTACAGCCATACGGGCGTGGTGTCTCGTTGCCATTACAGTACCTCATAAAGGTCTAAAAGTTCAATAACAACTGTCATCGCTTCAAAACCTTTGTTTCCTGCTTTTGTTCCCGCACGCTCAATAGACTGCTCAATAGTGTCTGTTGTCAAAAGTCCAAAAGATACAGGTTTTCTGTGTTTTAAAGAGATAGTTGCAATCCCTTTTGTAGCTTCGGCAGATACATAATCAAAGTGAGGAGTTGCCCCACGGATAACAGCACCCAAAGCACATACAGCGTCATATTTGCCGCTTGCAAGTATTTGGTCAATTACCATTGGAAGCTCAAATGCACCCGGAACTAAAACATGCGTTAAATCTTCATCATTTCCGCCATGACGTGCGAATGCATCTTTTGCACCTTCTACAAGTCTGTCAACAATAAAGTGATTCCATCTTGTGCTTACGATTGCAATTCTCTTGCCGTTAACTACTTTTAATTTACCTTCAACTAGTTTCATCTTTTTTCCTTATATTTTATTTCATAAAATTCAAGGGAACCTTTTCCCTATTATTTGTCCGCAAAAGGAACAAGTCCCTTTTGCTCCGCTACGGCCGCTAAGGCCACTGAAGCTACTCTTTTTTCAAAAGAGAGACTATATTTGTTGTATTTTTTTAATTTTTGCTATTAATTTTGCCAAGTCGTCAAACTTGATCATATTTGGTCCGTCACTCAAAGCACAGCTTGGGTCAAAGTGCGTTTCAAAAAAGAAACCATCAACACCAACAGCCGCAGCAGCAGATGCCAAATATGGAACCATCGAGCTGTCTCCGCCTGTTTTTCCACCAAGTGCACCCGGCATTTGAACAGAGTGCGTCGCATCAAAAATAGTCGGAGCAAACTCTCTCATGATAACAAGAGAGCGCATATCTACAACAATGTTTCCATAACCAAAAGAGCTTCCTCTTTCGCATAAATAAACGCCGTGCTTTTGAGAGTTTTCATACGTTACTTCGCTGCATCCTCGCGTTTGGAGTACTTTTGCAACAGAGTATTTCATATCAGGAGGGTTAATAAACTGCCCTTTTTTGATGTTTACCTCTTTTGTCGTTTTTGCACATGCAACAAGCAAGTCTGTCTGACGGCATAAAAACGCAGGTATCTGAAGCATATCTACAACCTCAGCAACCTGAGCCACCTGACATGACTCATGCACATCTGTCACTATTTTATAGCCGAAATCATCTTTTACTTTTTGCAAAATTCGAAGACCTTCGTCAATGCCGAGTCCACGAAAACTCTCAAGTGAGGTTCTGTTTGCTTTGTCAAAACTAGATTTAAAATAGAAATCTATTGAAGGATCATTATGATAAACCTCCATAGCTTTGGCTATTTTAAATATATTTTCTTCGCTCTCAATAACACAAGGTCCGGCGAGTAATTTCATCTTTTTGCCTTTTAAAAAATAGAAAAAGATTATATCATAATGGGTTTAACATCTACTTAGCCCTTGCAACCATAATGCCCGAAAGGATTATAAGCACTATACCAAACGTCACCGCCATACTTGGAAGCGAGTCTCCAAGCATAACTCCGACGGCAATAGAAAAAGGAATGTTCATATAACTCACCGTTGCCACAATTCCGGCCTGCGTTTGGCTGTAAGCTTTTGTCATAAGTACTTGTGAGAGTGTTGCAAAAAGCCCCATACCAAGCACGTAAAACCATACAACTCCGCTTGGCATCACAAACTCACCGAGCATAAAATCTAGCTCTGGAATTGTAATGTAGGACGAGAGTAAAAAGAGCAGAATCGGCCCTGCTGTTCCCACGCCCATAAAAGAGAGAACAATAGCTCTTGTGTCGTAATATTTTTTTAACTCTCGTATGGAAGTATAGGCAAGTGCCGCACCGATGCCGCTGAAAATTCCCAGCAGATCATACTTGGAAAAACCGACGCCGCTTGGCTGCGTTATCATCACTATGCCCACAAAACCAACCCCGATGGCCAGCCAACCCGCAAACGTGAGTTTTTCTTTTAAAAATATCCATGCAAAAATTGCCGTAAAGATGGTAGAGGTTTTTGAAAAAGTCATGGCGTCCCCGAGTGAAATATGCGCTATGTTATAAAAAAACGCAAGCAGAGCCAAAAAGCCCATGGTACCTCGAAACAAAAGAAGCCAAGGCTTTCCGCCGACGTGCGTCATCGGCTTTTTTAAAACTGCCAAACCTATGAGGACTACGCCCGCAATATTTCTAAAAAAAACCACTTCCAATGAGGGCATATAGAGAGAAGAGAGTTTTGCAAAAGCTCCCATAAACGCAAAGGTGAGTGAGGCTAAAAGCATATATTTAACGCCGGCATCTAAATTTTTAATTCTATTCATGGGCGAATTGTAGCCATTTCTATGTATAATTTTGCCATCAAATCAAAGGATAATCATGGGAAATATCATCGTTTTAGCTATTTTAGCTGCTGTTTTTTATTACATTTTTAAGAGCTACTCTCGCTACACGGACTACTCCAAAGAAGCATTCAAAAACTTTTCTGTCACTAAAGAAGCCCTGCAAAAAAGCGAACTTGGCCTTTTTGTGGCTCTTGTTGCAAAGGTTGCAAAAGCTGATGGCAGAGTAGATGCGCTCGAAGCACAGCTTATAGGTATAATGTTTGATGACATTTCAAATGTTTTTCCAGAACCTCACAAAACCAAAGAGATACTTAAAGAGATTTTTAACGAAGAAAAAGAAGTATTGCATAACACAGAACAAATTGCACATATGCTTGCTACTTCCATCAAACGCGACAAAGCAAAAACGCAGCAGTTTATGGGCTTTTTAATCCAGTTGGCCTTTGTTGATGGAGAAGTGAGTAAAAGTGAAGAAGAGATACTTCAAAAAATCGCACAGGCACTTGAGTTTGATCCAAACACTTACCATGCAATCTTTGATAAATTTGAGAAGATGATGCAAAACATACAGCCAAAAGCAAACATCAACGATGCGTACAAACTTTTAGGAGTAAACGCAAGTGATGACATGGATACGATTAAAAAAGCCTACAGAAAACTTATCCGCGAATACCATCCTGACATCATCAAGTCTCAAGGCAAAGATGAAGCGTATATGCAAGAAGCAACAGCTAAAACACAAGAGATTAATCAGGCGTATGAGATGATTAAAGATGCTAAAAAATAATTTTTATCTGGCATCTTTTATTCTACTCTTTAGCTCAAGCATAAACGCAGACTCAATGGGTGCTCTGCTTTTTCACGGCAACTGTATCACCTGCCACGCCGAAACAAAAACACTCTCTGCGCCATCCATCATGGAAGTAAGAGAGAACTATTTAAGAGCTTTTCCAAATAAAGAAAATTTTGTGGAATATATGTCAGACTGGGTGATTAAGCCAAAAAAAGAAAGTTCCATCATGCTAGAAGCGGTAGATAAATATGAGCTCATGCCAGAACTCGGCTACGACAAAGAGACATTAGAGACAATCTCTGCTTATATTTATGAAACAGATTTTACCCAAACGCATGCTGGGCACAGAGAATAAAGATTATTTAAAATCTCTTTCCCAAAAAAAATCTATCCAGTCATTCGCTTCATTCACCCAAAAATGAGGTTCATAGATGGACGTTGTTTTATAAAACAGCGTACAAGATTTAAACTCTATCTCGCTGTATTTCTCCTGCAGATGCTTCATGATGACTTCAAGCGTTTCTCCGCTGTCCGCAATATCATCAACAACTAAAACTCTTTTTACACTCTTAAACTCACAACTGTCAAAAACAGTGATACTATCGCGCTTACATGTTTTGTCATAGAGTTCAGTTCGGATAGACTGAACCTCTCTAATGTCTAAACCCTCAGCCATTGCGTGAGAGAGCGTCAATCCGCCTCTGGCAATAGCTAGAATCGCTTCAGCCTGGAAACCTTTTACCTTGGAAATCAAGGTGTTTGTATCGTTTTTAAATTCTTCATAAGCATAATATTTCATAAACGCAAGTATATCGAATGTAGCTAAACTTAGGAAACTTATTTTTTTGCTTAAACATCTAAATAATACGTCATAGTTAATAAATTATATTTAATTATGTGCTACCATAGCACTCAATATATTATTAAGGATTCAAAAATGTTCAAAACTTTATCATCAATCGCTCTTGCTGGTTTGATTGCGGCGTCAATTTCCGGATGTAGTGACAAAGAAGTCATACCGGGTGCTGCAAGCGACGATTATCGCTGTATGCAAGAAAATGTTCTTGCTCCTACATGGACTTGTTTACCTGCTCTAGAAGGTTCGTATGCAGGATTAGGCATAGCTGAAAATAGTGCGGCAGGCATGAGTCACATGAGAAGAGTTGCATTGGCAAACGGTCGTTCAGATTTAGCACAGCAGATTCAAACACTTGTAAAAGACAAGGTAGAAGTATTTACGCGTTCGACTGGCAATGGCTCTCAAGAGACTGTAGATAAAGTTTCAACTGCGGTTACAAAACAAGTTGCAAAAGTAGACCTTCAGGGTTCGAAAGCCGTAGACGTTTGGAGTGCTCCATCGGGCGCTTTATATATGCTTGTGGCAGTGAACCAAAGTGAAGTAAACAGAGAAGTTAAAAAAGCTGTAAGTTCAAGCTTTAAAAATGACGATGCACTTTGGCAGCAGTTTCAATCTAAAAATGCTCTTGAAAATTTAGAAAAAGAGTTTCCGACTGACTAAATTATATATGCAAACGAACACGTCCGTTTGCATAGCAGGGACAAATTGTCCCTTGCAACCCCCTAAAGCTACGAAAAATAATTTTTCGAGATTTTATTGGTATTACACACTTAAACGCAAGACAACTTTCCTCTGTATTAAGTAAATCTTTATAATTTAGATATAATTTCAAAAATAATAACAACTCCTCATAAAACTACAAGGTAAAATACATGAAAAAAATCGCCATTATTGGTCGTCCAAATGTTGGTAAAAGCTCCCTTTTTAATCGTCTAGTCAAAAAAAGAGATGCGATAACTTCCGATTTAGCGGGAACAACAAGAGACGTAAAAAGAAGAAATGCGATTATCGTAGATAAGAGAGTTGAACTTCTAGACACAGGCGGACTCGACAAAGGGTGCGAACTGTTTGACAAAATCAAAGAAATGTCCCTTAAAGCGGCTTATAAAGCAGACATCATCCTTTTTATGGTTGATGGAAAAGGCTTGCCTGAGGATGAAGACAAAAAACTTTTTTATGAACTTCAGACTCTCGGAAAAGATGTTGCACTTGTTGTAAATAAAATCGACAATGACAAAATGAAAGAAAAACTATGGGATTTTTATGAGTTTGGAACAGATGCTATTTTTGGTATCTCCGTAGCACATAACAGAAACACGGTTGAGCTCATGGATTGGCTCTACTCAAAAATCCCAGACAGTGACATCATCCAAGAAAATGAAGAGCTTGATGAAGATGACAATTTTACTATTATAGAGCCGGAACTCAGTGATGAAGAGTACTTCCAAGAATATGAGCATGACGAGGAAGATGACGGATTTTATTACCCTGAGGATGAGGATAATGAAGAGATTCCTGATGATTCAATTTACGCAAACAACGACCTCATAAAAGAGTTCGACGAAAACGATATGAACCATATAAAAATTGCTATTATCGGGCGTACAAATGTTGGAAAAAGCTCTCTTTTAAATGCACTTCTTGGGGAAGAGCGTTCAGTTGTAAGCTCAGTAGCAGGAACAACAATAGACCCGATTGATGAGACGATTGAGTACAAAGGCAAACAACTTACTTTTGTCGACACTGCAGGTCTTAGACGCCGCGGTAAAATTTTGGGTATTGAAAAATACGCACTTATGAGAACTACAGAGATGTTGGAAAACTCAAATATGGCACTTATTGTTTTAGATGCAAGTGAGCCATTTATGGATCTTGATGAGAAAATCGCAGGACTTGTTGACAGTAACAGACTCGCTTCTATCATTGTTTTAAACAAATGGGATATTTCAAACCGTGAAGAGCATGATAAAATCATAAGAGAAGTTCGTGACAGATTTAAATTCTTAGCGTATGCACCTATCATCACTATCTCTGCAAAATCACACCAGAGAGTTGATAAACTCCACGATATGATTTTAGAGATTAATGAGAACTACTCTCAACGTATTCCTACTTCAAAAATTAATGAAGTAATTGAATTAGCACTAAGACGCCATACACTTCCAAGCATGAGCGGTCAGGTTATACGTATTTACTATGCAACGCAGTATGAAACGCGTCCTCCAAAGATTGCTATTATTATGAATAAACCAAGAGGACTTCATTTTACATACAGAAGATACTTAACGAATAAGCTCAGAGAAGCGTTTAACTTTACGGGAACTCCTGTCCTCTTTAAAGCGAAGAAAAAAGGCGAGAAGTAAAGCAAAAAAAACAGCTTTTCAAGTGAGATTACTCTGACGCCAAAGGTGTCAAGCTTTAGTAGCCCAAGCGGCTAGCGTAGCAAAAGGGATCTATTCCTTTTGCGTTTTTATCAAAATGGCTTCAATATCACCATCGCGACAATTATCATGAGAAGTATTGTCGGAACTTCATTGTACATTCTAAAAAACTTTCCGCTTCTATAACATTCATCCGCTAAAAATTTTTCTCTAAAATGTCCTAAAGTAAAAAAGTAAGCCATTAACACGAGAACAAAAAAGATTTTAGCATGAAGCCATCCGCCGTCAAAACCAAGTTTATAGGCCAAATACGAACCGCTTAAAACTGTTGCCCACATTGCAGGGACACCTATGTACTTGTATATTTTCATCTCCATAACTTTTACCACTTCTATAAAACCTGCGTTTGAAGCATTCTCTGCATGGTAAACAAAGAGTCTTGGCAAATAGAAAAGTACCGCAAACCAAGAGATTAATGAAAGTATATGAAACCAGACCATCCATTGATACATGATTATCTCCTTTTAAAATATTTTGTTTAAAAACTTTTTTCTATATAAAAAGTATTGTAGTTCGAACCACCATTTTTCACATCATTAAAAAGTCCATAAACTCCTGAACGGTGCTTAATTGCCCAGCCGACGTATGTATCATGCAATGGCTTATAAGAAATCAATCTGCCAAAATCGAAATCCAAACTCACATCCATATAGTTTAAAAGATTTGAAGTTGTGTCTTCTTTAGCAAGTGCTTCTTCTTTTTCAATATAGAGTATCTCAGAAGTATAGGAAAGCCCATCCCCTAAACCAAGTCTGATTCTATTGTCTAAAAAATCAAAATTCCAGTATGCTTTAATATAAAGCAAACCCTCATAAATATCGTTTTTCGATACCGAAGATTCATCAAAGAATGCGACTCCTCCTTTGAGATAAATGTCTATAGGCAGCTCAAAAGTATTATGAGAGAGCAGATATCCTCCATCAAGAGCAAAAACACTCAAATCTTTAACATGATTCTCATTATTTGCCGAAATAATCTCACCAAAATCACTCTGAGAAGCTATTCCATATGCCGCTCTAAAAGAATATTGCTCCTGTGCCATCAGGTTTATGAAAAACAAAAGCGCGGCAATGATTTTCATAACTCGACTCTTTAAAAAGACTTTTCTATATAAAGACAGTTGTAATTAGAGCCACCATCTTGAACTCCGCCATACAAGCCATACATCCCGGAACGGTGTTTAATCATGTAACCAAAATAGGTTTCTTTAAGTGCATTTACAGAAATAAGTTTTCCCATGTCAAAATCAAAAGTCAGCTCCATATAATTAAGAAGATTTGATGTAGAGTCATCTTCTGCTTCAGCTTCCATTTTCTCTATATAAGGGATTTTACTTGCCATAGAAATACCTTCTGCAAGACCTACTCTAAATTCGTTATCGAGTGCTTCTAGTTTATAATAAACTTTTACATATAAAGTAGCTTCTAAGAAATCAGGTTGATATCCATTTTCATTCATATAGTTTAAACCACCTTTAATATAAAGGTCAAAAGGCCAATTATTCATATCTTTGAGAATTCGATAACCACCCTCAACCCCGTACATGGAAGTGTTATATGGACTTTTATTTAAGCCCTGAAATGTATAAAGCTTGTCAAAGTCACTTGCTGACGAGCTTCCCGCAGCAACACGCAGTGAATAGTCATTGTCTGCAATTAAATTAAGAGACAACAAAAATAAAAGTAAAAATTTCAAATGGGCATCCTTAGATTGTGGAGAGATGAACCTATGCCTGATGGCATAGGGGTTAAGTTAGTCTTCAATTATTTCTAAATCTTTAATAGAACCTTTTTGAGGTGCAGCAACTTTAGTGTGTAAACGACGAAGCGCTTTGCTTGCTCTGTCTATTGCTAAATCTATAGCTGTGTCTAGGTCATCATCACTCTGAGTAATAACTACCGGCTGTGCATGAGCAATATGAATATCGAACTCAACTGCAACGCCCTGTTTTTCGGCAGTTACAGCAACATTTACCGTAGTGATATCAAGTCCAAATTTTTTAAATGCATCAACAGCACTCTGAATGTGAGCTTTTGTATGGTCATTCAATGTAATACTTTTTGCGCGAATCTGTAAAGTCATAATAAATCCTTTGTAAAGTAAGTGTTCCTTACCCTTAATGTGGAAAATATAACACAACAAAGCTTTAAAATTGCTATTTTGGTATAATCACACAAAAAATATATAAAATGAGTACCAATGAGACTTTTAACAGGAATTCAGCCCTCGGGCGACCTACACATAGGGAACTATTTCGGTTCTATAAAACAGATGGTTGAAGCGCAAAAAAACAGTGAAACTTTTGCGTTTATAGCAAACTACCATGCAATGAGCAGCGGCAATGGCGGAGAGAGATTGGCAAAATTGACCATGCAGGCTGCTACAGATTTTTTAGCCCTTGGAATCGACCCTACAAAATCTATCTTCTGGGTTCAATCCGATGTCAAAGAGGTCCTTGAACTCTATTGGATTTTATCAGGTTTCACACCGATGGGACTTTTAGAGAGAGCACATAGCTATAAAGATAAAACCGCTAAAGGAATAGCAGCAAATCACTCTCTCTTTTCTTATCCTGTTCTTATGGCGGCAGATATTTTGCTCTTCTCACCCGACACGGTTCCTGTGGGAAAAGATCAAATCCAGCATGTAGAAATCGCACGGGATATCGCTATTAAGTTTAACAATGAATATGGTGATGTACTAAAAATTCCAGAGTTTAAAATTCAAGAAGAGGTCGCAACTGTTCCAGGAACTGACGGACAAAAGATGTCAAAAAGCTATGGCAACACGGTGAACATCTTCGGTGAAGAAAAAACGCAACTCAAGACAATTAAAAAAATTATAACCCAAAATGTAGCAATGGAAGATTCTAAAGAGTATGAGGGATGCAATGTTTATAATATGGCGAAGCTTTTCCTCTCAGACAAAGAACTTTTAGAACTCCAAGAACGCTATAAAAGAGGTGGTGAAGGGCATGGACACTTTAAGCTCTATCTCGCAGATGTTATGTGGGAATATTTTGGAGAGTTCCGAGAAAAACGCAACTACTTTGAAGCAAATCAAAATGAAGTCAGAGCTATTTTAGATGAAGGTGCAAAAAAAGCAAAGGAGATAGCACTCCCGCTTATGGAAAAAATACGAAGCCTCACCGGTATTCGCTACTAAAAAAAACCAAAGAAACTCCCAAGTATGGGAGTTTCTTCTACTTCAAATTTATATTTTTAGAAGTTATAAAACTTTTTTGTGACCAAATCGGCTCTTTCAACTCAAGAAGCGTGCGTACCTCATCATTGACTAGACGATAGTAGAGTTTTACCTCAACACTAGAAGCACCTTTTTCATTCGGTACTTTTATCACTTTTTTTCCTTTTGCAGGAATAGTTCCATCTTTTGTAGAACTTTCAGCCAAATGAGGAATTGTCGCTTTATCTCTTTTTGAAGTATAGTGATTTGTCAAAGAGATTATTTTTGACTCAATCTCCGCAAGACCTTTTTTGTATGAGAGTTCCACAAGAAGTTCACGAGAACCGAATCCGCTTGGGATATTATGCGGTTGAGGATTTGAAATTGCGATAAGCAAATCATTACCCTCCTGTTCCAAATCAAGCTCAAGTGCATCTTTCCACATTGCTGGCGAATGGGCACCGGAAAACGCATGTCCTCGTATTTCTCTCTGTTTTGCTTTGCCATTGTCTATTTTGAGTGTTGCCGCTACACCTATCTTTTTCTCACCCATATGGCAATCGACACATTTTTTCTCACCGGCAACAAATTCGCTTTGCATATCCGTAAAAACAAATCCCTCTACAGATCTGTCATTTGCATGGCAGACAAAACAGAGTTTATCTGGATTTGAACTCATAAAATCACGCTCTTCAACTTTGTGATAAGGTGATTTAGCATCATCATAAGGACCTGTCATAGTTCCGGATTTTGTCCATTCTACTCTATTTATACCGCGTTTAGTCGGGTCTTTGTCATCATGAATTTTATCAATGTTGTGACATACGATACAGTTAATACCTTCACTTATTGCATTACTCTGTAAGGCTTTATTGACTTTAGAACCTTTATCCAACTCCATAACAGCCATTATTTCATAATCCATTCCCGTTTTTGTAACGGAAATTCTCGGATTGTGGCATGTAGCGCACTCTACCTTGACTGCGTTTAAGCTTTTATGTGTTTTTCGACTCACATAATCAATAGAAGCTCGCAGGTACTCATCACTCTCATAGTGACTATTCGCATGCCAAGACTCTTCCCATTCCTTTACAATATGTAAATGACACGCTTTACAGTTTTGTGACTGCTGGAACCTCTCATCCACCTCAACGACTTTAGCTGCAAAAAGCAGACTTGTAAATAGTAAAATAGACGCTATAACTTTCATTAAACTCCCCTTTGTTTTTCAAGCCAGACCATCAAACCTTTTTGGGCATGGAGTCTGTTTTCTGCTTCACTAAAAACTATTTCCGCATGGCTTTCTAAAACTTCCGCTGAAACTTCTTGACCTCTATATGCCGGAAGACAATGTAAAAACTTCGCATTTTTTTGCGCCAAACACATCATCAAATCATCTACCATATAACCTTCAAATGCTTTGATTCTCTGTTCTTTTTCATCTTCTTGCCCCATAGATGCCCACGTGTCTGTTGTTACTACGGTTGCACCATGAATAGCTTCTTTAGGGTCGTTTGAGACCTTAATAACTGCTCCGCTTTTTTTGGCAAACCTAAGAGCATCCTGTAAAATAACTCCATCCACTTCGTAACCTTTAGGCGTTGCAATACGAAGTTCAAAACCAAGTTTTGCAGCTAACATCATCCATGAGTGTGTCATATTGTTACCATCACCCACGTAAGCAACGATTGCATTTTCACTCACACCATATTCAACCATTGTCATATAATCAGCCAGAAGCTGTACCGGATGGTAAGAGTCTGTAAGACCGTTAATAACAGGAACTTTAGAGTATTTTGCAAATTCTTCTATCATCGAATGCTCGAACGTGCGTATCATTACCATATCACACATGCTCGAAATCACTCTTGCAGTGTCTTTAACAGGCTCTCCGCGGCCAAGATGAATATCGCGGTTTGACAAAAAGAGTGCGTGACCGCCAAGCTGAAACATTCCCGTCTCAAAACTTACTCTCGTTCGTGTTGAACTTTTTTCAAAAATCATAGCGAGCGTTTTATTCTTGAGTTCTTCTTTATAGATGCCGGCTTTCAAATCATTTTTGATTTGCAGACCTAAATCTATAATTTCCAAAATCTCTTCTTTTGTATAGTCTCGAAGCGTTAAAAAATGTCTCAACTTATTTTCCTAAAATTATAAAGTTATGTATTTTATTATAGTTTTCTTTAATTTAACAAAAACTAAGCATTTTGCAAAAGAAGCGCCACTTCTTTTGCATGATATGAAATAATAATATCTGCTCCGGCTCTTTTAAAGCTCACCATAGTTTCCATGACAACTCTGTTGTAGTCAATCAAATCATGCTTGCCCGCAAGTTTGAGCATTGCATACTCGCCGCTTACGTTATAAACCGCCATTGGAAGACTTGTCGCATCTTTTATCTCACGAACTATGTCCAAATAAGCAAGCGCAGGCTTAACCATCAAAATGTCTGCGCCCTGAGCCTCATCTTCAATACTCTCAGCAATAGCTTCACGGCGATTTGCCGGATCCATTTGATACGATGCTCTGTCTCCAAAACTCGGAGTAGATTCTGCAACGTCACGGAACGGTCCATAGTAACCTGACGCAAATTTTGTCGAGTAGCTCATAATCGGCAGATTTTCAAATCCTGCATTATCTAGTGCATTTCTGAGCGTTTCTATAATTCCGTCCATCATGCCAGAAGGAGCAATCATATCTGCTCCCGCTTTTGCGTGGACAATGGCTTGTTGTGCAGATATTTCAAGTGTTGCATCATTATTGACCGTTTCATGACTTAATATACCGCAGTGTCCATGGTCTGTATACTCACAAAAACATAAATCTGTCACTACGAACATATCGGGATGCGCTTTTTTTATTGCGCGGACAGAAGATGCAATAATTCCGTGCTCACAAAGCGCATCTGAACCGACAGAATCTTTAACATCAGGAATTCCAAAAAGTATGATTGAATACAGCCCAAGTTTTTTCAGCTCCTCGCACTCTTTTAAAATCTCATCTATACTCATTTGAAAAACACCCGGCATAGAAGCAACTTCTGTTTTTATTCCCTCACCGCTGCGTACAAAAAGAGGATAGATAAAATCATTAACACTTACGCTTGTTTCGCGCACTAAAGCACGAAGATGATTATTTAAACGTGTTCTACGAAATCTTTGATACATTCTTAAACCTTTTTTTCGCTATAATAATTTTTTTTGAAAAATATTTTACCGTTTTAAAGATTAATTTAATGAATATAACAATTTCAGAAGTAGCCAATCTCCCTTCGAGATTTGGTGATTTTAAAGTAAAAGCTTTTAAAGAAGGCAACAAGGAGCATCTTGTTGTCTACACAGAGGCAACAAGTGAAGTTCCTGTTGTGAGAGTTCATTCAGAATGTTTAACCGGCGATGCAATCGGGAGCCTAAAGTGCGACTGCAGAGACCAGCTTGAGTATGCGCTTACACTCGCCGCACAGACAAATGGTATGGTTATTTACCTCAGACAAGAGGGACGGAACATCGGTCTTTTAAATAAGATAAACGCTTATGCCCTTCAAGACAAAGGTTATAATACCGTAGAAGCAAACCATCAACTTGGGTTTGGAGCGGATGAGAGAACTTATGAAATCGTCACTTTTATACTGCACCACTTTGGTATTCATAAAATAAAGCTCTTAACAAATAATCCTGACAAAATAAAATCAATCAGCGACATTGAAATTGTAGAACGCTTACCAATTATCATGAAATCCAATATACACAATGAAGATTACATTGCTGTCAAAAAAGATGAAATGGGACATCTATTTTAAGCACGGAGAACAATATAGTGCCAGTGAAAATATTAGAAGAAAATCTCAATCTGGCTTTAAAAAAACTCGAAGCCAGAGAAAATAGTATGCGCCAGTTTGAGGAACTCTCAAACCTTGGCAGCTGGGAAATAAATCTCAAGACAAATACAACTTTGTGGTCAGAACAAACCTATAATATTTACGGAGAAGATTACTCTGTCAAGCCAAACTTAGATCTTTTTTTCTCTCACTTAGTCCAAGAAGATTTTCATAGAGCACAAGAGATGTTGAAAAATGCTATGATAACCGGCAAAGTTACCTCATTTCAATGCAAAATCAAAAGAAAAAACGGTGAGATTGCAGATATTCTTATTAACGGTCAGGTCATTTATGATGAGACTAACAATCCAGATAAGCTTATAGGAACGACCCAAGATATCACTCATTTAGTAAGTATTAAAGAACACTCTGATGAACTTTCAGAACTTATAGAACACTCCTCTAATGAAATTTATATTGTCTGTTTTGAGAGTTTAAAATATTTGTATGTAAACAAAGGCGCCTGCAAAGCTCTTGGCTATACTGCGGGTGAATTTTTGTCTATGAATATATATGATGTCAACCCCTATCTTACAAAAAGCAAAGTTCAAAGACTCAAAAACGAACTGTTACAAAACGACTATATCCTCAACCGTACTGAACACAAAAGAAAAGATGGCTCACTCTATCATGCTCAGTCATACATCCATAAACTCAAATACAACGGTGCTGATGCTTACGTTATTTTTGATATCGATATTACACAAACCATAGAAGCAGAACGAAAACTTCAGGAGCAGAGTCAACAACTCCAACATCAGGCGCAACACGATACGCTCACAGATTTGCCAAATAGAACTCTTTTTAAAGACAGACTTTCTCAAGCAATTATCTCCTCAAAAAGAAACGAAAAAACTTTTGCTTTACTCTTTATAGATTTAGACCAATTCAAAAAAATAAATGACTCCCTAGGGCACCACATTGGAGATGAAGTACTCATAGAAGCTTCGAAAAGACTCAAAGAAAATCTCAGAGAAGAAGACACCTTAGCTAGGCTTGGAGGGGATGAATTCACCATTATTTTAAAAGACATTAAAAACATTCAAGATGTCTCCAACATATCACAAAAAATTGTACAAGCCATAAAAGAGCCTATGAAAATTCATGGGCATACCTTGTATGTCTCTTCAAGCATTGGAATAAGCCTTTACCCTCAAGACTCTTTGAACGCACATGATTTGATTAAATACGCCGACACCGCTATGTATAAAGCAAAAGATGAAGGAAGAGATAACTTTCAGTTTTACTCACCCGACATGACGGCCCTTGCATTTGAGCGGGTTGTTATGGAAAACAGTCTTAGAATAGCACTCAAAGAAGATCAGTTTGTAGTCTATTTTCAACCTCAATATAACGCTCAAACAAACACTATCGTTGGCATGGAAGCGCTTGTAAGATGGCAGCATCCGGCATTGGGATTAGTTCCTCCAGGGAAATTCATTCCTATTGCCGAAGAGAGCGGATTAATTGTCGAAATAGACCAGATTGTTATGAAAAAAGCTATGCAACAGTTTTCTTCGTGGTATAAGGACGGCTTAAATCCTGGCACTCTTTCTCTTAATCTTGCTATGAAGCAGTTAAGTGAAAAGTACTTCATACAAATGTTGCTCGAAACAATGCATACTCTAGATTTTCTACCACAATGGCTTGAGCTTGAGGTTACAGAGGGACAGGTTATGAATAATCCTGATGCTTCCATAGAAAAGCTCAAAGTTATCAGCGATCTTGGCATTGAGCTCGCTATAGATGACTTTGGAACAGGCTATTCCTCTTTGGCCTACCTCAAAAAACTGCCGCTCAATAAACTCAAAATAGACCGCTCTTTTATAAAAGATTTACCTCAAGATGATGAAGACGCAGCCATTACAAAAGCCATTATTGCACTTGGGAAAAGTTTAAATCTCACACTGATTGCCGAGGGTGTTGAAACAGAAGAACAAAGAGATTTTTTAGTAATAAATGGTTGTGCAAATATTCAGGGATTCTTTTATTCACCTCCCTTGGCAACAGATAAAATTACACTGCTGCTAAACGCAGCACTTTAAATTTTTAGTATCTCTTCTCAAACTTCTTTAACATAATTAAGATAAAATACTTTTTTTACAAGGATATTTATTGGATTTAAAAGCAAGCTTACTTCAGGAGAACGTGCATGTTCCTGAGGATTTTTTTAAAAATGTGCAAAAATATAAAGAACATCTTTTCAAGTGGAATAAAATCCATAACCTTACAGGGGCAAAAGATGAGCAGACAATTAACGAATTTATTTATGACGCAGTTTTTCCTGTGAGCTTTTTACCAAAAACAAAAAATCTCTTAGACATAGGAACAGGTGCCGGTTTTCCTGGGATGATACTTGCGTTTGCACTGCCTGATACTGAAGTTACTCTCGTTGAACCATTGGCGAAACGTGCGAGTTTTCTACAATTTGTAAAGGCAGATTTGAGACTTAAAAATGTAACGGTTGTCAAAAAAAGAGTTGAAGATATGGAGCCCAAAATATTTGAGCTTATCACCTCTCGCGCTGTGACTGACACAAAAATGTTACTTAAACTCAGCGAAAACTTTCGAGACAAAAATTCTCAGCTTCTTTTTTACAAAGGGGAAAAGGTATTTGAAGAAGTGGATACTGACTATAAACATAAAATTATTCAAACAAACAACAGACACTATCTGCTCATACAAGGAGACCGTACATGATACTTAAACTTTTACTTCTCATAGGGATTGTCTACGCAGTTTATTATATTTTTTTCAAAAAAAAGCCAATCTCCGGTTCCAATAGAGATGAGCTTCAAGGGAGTGACATGGTCGAGTGTGCAAGTTGCGGCGTGTACAGCCAGCTCGATGATTCTATTTTGAGCAATGGAAAGTACTACTGCTCAAAAGAGTGTTTGGAGAAAGCATAATGTTACTCTTTGGACACAGATTTATAGCAAGTGACTCTTTTTATCATATCAGCAGTATCGACTGCATTAAACACACTCCGCCATCCTCAACAGTCTGCTTAGAATTCAATGAGGCAAATCTGGACATTATTGAGCATGTGAATGCTAACTATGTTCCCCTGGCCTTAAGAGTTGCAAATATTACAGAGCTTATTTATGCTTCGAACTTAAACGCAAAATATGCTTTTGTGACACCAAAAATGGCAAAAACTGCGCAGAATATTGCCGAAAACTATCTCTTTGACATGAAAATAATAGTACTTATTGAAGAGGAAGAAGAAATAGAAGAACTTGCACTTCTTGGAGTCGACGGAGTTGCATTCGCAAACGCAATCATTAAAACCAACTCCTAAAAAGAGTTGCGTTTAAACAATCTTTCTTGTAATCTCCGGCTTTAAAGAAGTCAAAACCTCATAACTGATTGTCTGAGTAAACGCAGCAACGCTTCGTGCATCATTAAAAATAAGCAATTCATCCTCGTCACATAAAAAAGAGCTGTTGTCCATAGAGATACGCCCGACCAACTCTATTCCTTGGGGCGTTTTATAATTATTTGAAAGTACCCTGAAAAAGCCGTCACCATAGCCAAACGCATAGTTAGAGACAACACAATCTTCCTGCGTTTCATACGTGCCGCCATACCCTACTCTGTCGCCTTTTTTGAGTTCTCTTGAAGAGAGTTTTGAAGCATACAAAGAGAGAACCGGCTTGAGGCCTTCCACTGCTATTGCGTTTGGAAGCTCCATACAGCCATAAGCCGCTATGCCCACACGCGCCATATCTTCATCAAACGCAGCGTTTCTAAAAAGTGCTGCTGAATTACATGAATGAAATCGGAGTGATTCAAATCCAAAGATGTGGGCAAGTTCTTTGGCATGCGTTTTTACTTTTTCAAAATTTTCTTTTTGCCAAAACCATTCACTTGTCAATTCATCTGCGCTTCTATGATGCGTAAAAAGAGCACCCAAAGAAAGCCCCTGTTCTTTTATTCTGGCAAACGCGGTGTAGAGTTCATCCGGTTTCACTCCGTTTCTGTGCATTCCCGTATCTACTTTGAGTTCAACTTTTGTGCCTGGGGGGAAATTGTAGACTGCGTTTAAGTCGTTAATTGTGTAATAGATTTTTTCACTTGGAACAGTTGGAAAATCTGCTAAAACCAAAATATAATCAAAAAATTCAGCCACTTTGAGTGCCTCAGATTCTGTTTGAACAACACATTTTTGTATGCCATATTCCTTCGCCATAGTTGCCATCTCAATGAGTCCATGACCGTATGCATTGTCTTTAAGGACAAGAGCAATTTTATCTTTTGCTTTGGTATGTTTTGAGATAATGTCAAGATTGTTAAAAAAGTTATTTTTATTTAAAATTATTGAAGCCATGAAGGAATTATACCCATGAAAAGATTAATCGCCGAGTTTGAAGAACAAAGTTTTACACAGATAATTTTCCCGCCAAAACAGAGCGATTGGTCTGAGTACCTTGAAGAAGCCGAAGAGAATTTTACCAACATCATAAACGCAATCATCAAGTACCAAAAATGTCTGGTTGTCTGTGATGATTTAAGCAGAGTTCAAAACCGCTTCGAGCCAAACGCAAACCTCTTTTTTGTAGAATGTGCAACCAATGACTCTTGGGCGAGAGACTGTTCTGTTTTATGTGTCGAAGATAAAAACGACATCAAACTACTCGACTTTACTTTTACGGGATGGGGTTCAAAGTTTGAAGCGAAGAAAGACAATGCTATGAGTCAGGCAATAGCAAACCGCTACTCGAAAAAACTCAAAACAGTCGATATAATCCTTGAGGGCGGCGGAGTTGAGAGTGATGGAGAAGGTATAATTTTAACAACCGCAGAGTGTATGCTCAATCCTAACCGCAACAAACACTTAAGTAAAGAAGAGACAAACGCTATCCTCAAAGAAGAGTTCGGTGCGACTGAAATTCTCTACCTAAACCACGGCTACTTGGCGGGCGATGACACAGACTCTCATGTCGATACACTCGCACGTATCATTTCAAAAGATGCCATTATGTATGTAAAATGTGAAAATATTTACGATGAACACTACAAAGAGCTCAAACTTATGGAAGAGGAACTTGAAGCAATCTCAAAAGAGCATGGCTTCAAACTCATAGCACTTCCAATGAGTTCAGCAGTTTATTATGATGATGAAAGATTGCCTGCAACCTACGCAAACTTTCTCTTTGTAAACGGCGCTGTTTTGGTTCCGGTTTATGGTGTGAGAGAAGACGAAGAAGCTTTGAAAATCTTTAGAGAAACTTTCCCAGAGAGAGAAATTGTGGCAATTGACTGCAGCGTTTTAATCCGCCAGCACGGCTCCCTTCACTGCGTCACCATGAACTTTGCAAAGGGTGTAGAACTTATTTAGTCATTTCGTTTTGTGTTGCGTTTACATCTTCTTGATTTAAAATTGCAACACCACTCATGATGAGATATGTTGAAAAGGCAAAGCCTAAAGCTACTAAAATGATTCGTTTTATTTTTTCTGCTGTACTCATGATGGAATTCTAGCAAAAAATTAACGCTTATGTAACACTCAACCCAGTAAAATACTTTAAAATTTTTATCAAGGTATTTTTATGAATAAAATGATTCCTCTCTCGCTTATGGCAGTTGCTTCACTTTATGCGAATGAAGTGACTCTCTCTCCTATCAGTATAGAGTCTACAACACTCACAGAAGTTAGTCAAAACGCAAAACTCTCGGCAGACTTGGCTCAGGCACTCAGCACTTCAGTTCCAAGCATCGACATGAGCCGCCGCAGCGGTATTGCAAACGACATCTTCATACGTGGTCAAAAACGCGACAATATCTCCATTGAAGTTGACGGTACAAAAATTTGCGGTGCCTGTCCAAACAGAATGGACCCTCCTGTTTCTCACATTTTGGCAAACCAGATTGACGAAATAGAAGTCATCGAAGGGCCTTACGATGTTGAAACTTTTGGAACAATGAGCGGCGGCCTTAAAATCACTACAAAAAAACCTACAAAAGACCTGCATGGTGAATTAAATTTCGGTGCGGGCAGCTGGGATTACAGAAAACTTGGTACGACTATCAGCGGCGGAAACGACCTTGTCCGTGTTTTAGTAAGTGCTTCTCAAGAATCAAGTGACCAGTATAGAGACGGAGAGGGAAATACACTTTCTCAACAAAGAAGTGAATACGGTTTTACACCTCCTGCTTCTATGACAAATCCAGACAATAGATACGCATCGCAGTATGAAGATATGCAAGCCTATTCTAAAAAAAGTCTTATGGCTAAAGTATATGTTACAACTGCAGAAAACCAGGAGCTGCGTTTAGGTTACACAGGAAACAGAAGTGATGATGTTTTATATGCAAATACACCTATGGACGCTGTGTATGACTACTCAAATATCTATAATCTAGAATACAACATTAAAGATATCAACGATATCTACGCCAATGCAAATCTTCAATACTACTACTCTGATGTTGACCATCCAATGAGTACACAGTACAGAAACGCAGGCGCTATGAATTACAAAACAAACCAGTTGCAAACATCTATGGAGGGTTTAAAACTTAAAAATGATTTTGAACTTGGCTCTCATAAACTTTTAGTCGGTCTTGATGGAAGCAAAAGAACTTGGCAAGGAGAGTCTTTTATGACAAATGTTGCCACGGGGGCGATAAGCGGAACTGCCGTAAGCTTAACTCCGACAATGACGACAAATACGGCTATCTTTTCTAAACTCAAAAAATCTTTTGGAGATTTTGACTTTGAGCTGGGAGCTAGATACGATAGAACAACTGTCAATCCTGAAAATACAGTGTTTGAGTCAAACAACTATTTTGCTCTTGGAGCAAACCTGCTTACTTCTTACAATATTGACGCTCAAAACAAAATATTTTTGGGTGTTGGTCAAGCTTACCGTGTGCCCGACGCAAGAGAGTTATATATGAACGGCTCTAGCAATCCTGACCTTGATCAGACAAGAAACCAAGAGGTAGATTTAGGGTACGAACTGAGCAATGATGCAATGAAGTTTAAAATAAAAGGTTTTTACTCAAAACTTCAGGATTATATCTATCTTCAAAAGCTTACAAGCACTACATTTAAATTCCAAAACATTGATGCAATAGTGTACGGCGGCGAAATCTCTGCATCAGTTTATGCAACAGATGATTTGACAGTAGATATGGCAGCTTCGTACAAACGCGGTCAAAAAGACGAAGCACTTGCAGGCCAAACAGATAAAGATTTGGCAGATATGGCTCCACTTCGTGGGAGTGTAGCGCTTAACTATGAGTATATGAACGACTCTGTTGCAACACTCCAAACGCAACTCTCAGACAGATGGGATGATTTTGATGCGGACAACGGTGAACAAGAGCTCGCTGCCTGGGGCATCTTCAACGCTAAAATCAAACATGCCTTTAACAAAAACTTTGACTTCACTTTTGGTGTAAACAACATTTTTGATGCAACGTACGCACAATCAAATACTTATGTAGACCTCACACTTATAAGTGCGGGAGCAGAGACTATGCTTCTTAATGATCCAGGCCGTTACGTCTACACGAACCTCGACTTCAAATTCTAACTTCTAACTTCTTTTTCCTCACAGCTGCACAATTTTGTGCAGCTAACACTTCACTAACACACTTTAAATATACTACAGCAAAATTCCCCACCAAAAAAGGAAATATTATGTCAATTAAACTTATAGCATCGTCTCTTGTCGCGAGCTTTTTACTTCTTGGATGTGGGGGTGGCGGCGACGATTCTACCACTGCCATCACAACAATAGATGGTCAGTTAGTAGATAATTATGTTGAAAATACGACTTACAGCTGTAATGATGGCACTGTTGGCAATACTGATAGAAACGGAAGATTTAGTTGTAAAAGTTTACCCGTCAGCTTCTCACTCGGAGGCCTGAGACTCGGTTCTGTGGATACTTTACAATCAGACAAACAAGTATTTCCCCAAGATTTACTCAAAGTTGCAAGAACAGATACAAACAACACAGATGTTCTTGCAATGGCAAGATTTTTGCAATCATGCGACAGTGATAAAAACCTAAGCACCGGTATAAATATTTCAGATGAAACGAAAACAAAATTAGATATATATGATGAAGATTTTAATGCAACAAATATAGACAACTATGCTCAAGATACCAATGTAACTCTTGTAGATGAAGAATCTTCTCAGGAGCACCTTGAAAATACCGTGAATTTTGTAGACGCAGTAAACGCAGTTACTTCCCTACCTCAAAATGTAAAAGATGAGTTGCTGACTGCCGAGTCTGTCTTGACACAAGAGCTCAAAGATACGCTCTCATATATGCAAAATGAAGAGAGACTCGCTTATGACGTTTACAATGAACTTTATAAACTGTTCCCGACTGCAAATCAATTAAACAACATTGCGACAAACTCTGAGAGCGCACATATTCAAACAGTTGAACTGCTTATTCTAAAATATATCAACAGCGTAGATGAGTTTTCTAATCTTGATTTGAATACTGACCTCTCTGAAACGACTGCAGGTGAATACAGTATTTCTGCAATAAGAGATTTATATGATGCGCTCATGGCAATAGGCGATGATTCTAAACAAGCAGCGCTTGAAGTAGGCTGTATGATAGAAGTCACTGACATCAATGACCTCAATGACGATATTGCACTTGCACAAGCATCCAACGCAACCGATGTAGAAGCTGCGTTTGTCTATCTTAGAATGGA
>Ga0180732_1000726_pt1 | contig 25027 bp, 24 predicted proteins | sample KR11_01MetaG_FD_148674 | JGI IMG/M metagenome (GOLD analysis project Ga0180732, IMG submission 148674) | Groundwater microbial communities from the Olkiluoto Island deep subsurface site, Finland - KR11_0.1 MetaG | ecosystem: Environmental > Aquatic > Deep subsurface > Groundwater | place... | reverse complement strand
GGGTTTCGACATTTTGCAAAGCAAACTTGGCCCAGGCGCGATCTGCGGGTTGGCCGGCGCGGATGAATTGTATCATCCTGAAGATTTGGAACGGGTGAAGCAGTTATTCAAATCGAACCCGGACTTGCGGCGTTTATGTCCGACTTTCAACCATTTCTGGTGGCGTCCAGATACTGTAGCCACTGGTGGCAATTGGAACGTCAAGATGCATAGATGGTACAGGTTGCCTGGTCAGAAGATGATTTTTGTGCATCATGCGGCGGCTCCGACCGGTTGCGACACGCCGAAACTCGAGACGGATGAAGTCAAGGTGTTCCATTACGTAGGCATGGCTGATGCGCCTGAAATTAAGGCAAAACTCGAACTGTATCAGAAACGTGACGGCCATAGGTTGAAGGTTACTGATACGTGGAGCAAATGGAAGCATGGTGACCCGACACAATGGACGCATGGTGATGGGGGAGTCTCCCGTTTTCTGGGAGAGCATCCGAAGGTAATCGCTGACAAGGTATGGGAACTGACTCCCAGAGACGCTACCGGTAAAAAACTGCAATTGCCGTTGGTTCCGTGGGAGAAGAAAGTGGGGGAAAAGATGAAGATAGGCGTTTTTCTGGAAGGGGATAAAATTCCTGAACACCATGCTATCAAAAACCTTTTCAGAAAACTTGCTGAGGAGCATACTGTTATTGTCTACCCGTTGGATGGCAGTTTTGCCGAGGCTGAAGAATTCGGATTGCAGGAGAATGTTAGGGGTTTCTCTGCCAAGGGGTTGAACAGCAACGATCTGGTGATTTTGTTTCCTGACACTATTACGTTCAGTGTAGTTTCCGCAAAACACGTGGCTATTTTATGGAAAACCCCGAAGGTGAACTTGAATTTAGAGGGCTACGTCGTTTTTGAAATTCCCGGGGTTGGCTTGGGTTATTCCCCTTTGCCTCTTCCAGAAGATTTTGTCGAGCGCTGTTTAGCGTTAATGCCCGATCGGTCTGCGCGATTGCGCCAGCGACAACAAGAAGTTCTCTCTCCTCCCTCTGTAAAAGGAGAAAGAAAGGTAATACTTTCCTCTGTGCCTGTTCAGCAATCTACTCCGCTAAAAGGAGTTACTGAGCATGTTTACATCAGAAATGTAACCGATAGGGTATGGCAGCCGAATACGCACAATGTGATTGTCCGCTGGTGGAACGGCTTTGACACGGCAGAGGTAGTAGATGCGGTGAAGGTGAATCATCCTTTGCCGAGGATAGTAAAACCTGGGGAAACACTTGACATGAAGGTTTCGATACCGCAAAAACCTCTTCAGACTGGATTTCTGACTTTGGTTGTTGATATTATGGAAGGGAATCAGACATTAAACGTAGGACCGAGGATAAAAAAGTTTTTGAGGTGACACAATGGAGATGATTTCTGTTGCTTTTGACACTGAGAATTGGAGAGAATTTGCTTTCGATTTGGAGGAGAGCGTTCCAGAGAAGTATGGCTTCTCTTTCGATATAGGTCCCAATCCGCTGGCGAGCCATTGGTTTTGTCAGTTCATTCATCGCATCAAGAGGCCGTGGACGTTGAGGAGTGACTTGTATGGTCCTGGATTCCAATGCTTGCGAGTGAATCGCGAGAAGTTGAATTGCGTTGGGATAACTACTGTTTACACTACGAAGAACGATAAGGAGAATTTCTACTTTTGGTTGCGTCGTCCTGTTCTTCTAGCACGTGTTGGGTATGATGTAAGGGTAGAGGTTGAGATTCCCGATTTTGTGCCTAACGCTGATTTTGTCAGGAATGCGACGCACGGATTGTGCGATTTGGGAATTGTGACAGTCCCAAGTTCCAGATTGCTGAAGAAGGGTATTTATGGTCCGGGTCAATCTTGCAACGGCGAATTTGCTTGTATCTGGTCTGACGGGAAGTATTATCCGTGTTGGCACTGCGTCGACGGCGGGCTGCGTTGGTCGGTGTATAGTTACGGTAAGCTTGGTGAACCTTTTGAGAAGACGGGCAGAGAAGTTTGCAAGTTGGCAGATTGTCTACTGAGGTAAAAATGGCAAGGGAGCTGGGGGCGGCGGGAGAGGCGCTGGGAGAGGTGTTGGCGGCGTAGAAACATCACCGCCGACAGGGGGTAAAGTTGCGTCTGAGACTCCTGCTGGGGGAGGAATAAACAGACCGGTTATCCTTGAATTTGAGGATGGGTCACAAGGATTGTGGAAACAAGATCCTCTCCGGAACCCGGCTGGTGGATATGGCTCAATAGCCTCCGAGGTTTTGGCCTACGAACTCAGCCAGGAACTTGGTTTGGATGTTGTGCCTGGGACGGCTGGGTATGCTTACAAAGAACAGAATGGGAGTTTGCAACGGTTTATTCCTAATGCGAAGACGTGGGGCGAGTTAGGGAAAGGAGGGGACCCGGTTGATATTTTTAATCGTCTTTCCCCATCGATTAAGATTCTGGATACGATAACTGGCAATAGAGATAGGCATGGTGGCAATGTGCTTCAGGATGCTCGTGGGAAGATCTGGGCTATAGATAATGGTGGGGCTTTTGGTCGTGTGTTTGGTGGGGACGTTATGCTTCGTTTCGCGTACGAGAGTTCCTTGGTGAGAGACTATAGGCCATCTTCTGCTGATCGTAGTATTGTCAGCCGACTTGCATCGTGGCGAGGCACGCCTGCTTATACGAGGTATATTGGCCGTGTGCGTTCTGCCTTCGATGATACGACGGCGGAGTTCTTCGAGGCGAATGTAGAAACTATCATTAACTGGGGGTTATAGAAATGAAAAAAATAGGGGTTTTCAAACTGGGTGGTAGGGGAAAGACTATTAGACTTGGGGTTGTGTCGTTTGACGGGAAGAAAGTAAAATTCGACGGCTTCACGACTGCTGGTGGGAGGAACGTTAAGGCTGGCCTTGTGCGTGGTTTTAAGGTTAGTGATGTTGCTTATTCTCTCACTGATGGACAGAAGTACGTCGATGCACTGCCTCGCTATTTGCACGGTGATTATCTATGGGCGGAGGAAGTTCGATGAGGTTTATAGACAGGCTAAAGAATCTGTTTGGACAGACTACTGTTATAGAGAAAGCAGAGCCTGTAGCAGAAGTTGGACCTATTCCTGAACAGCCTGTACCGAAGGGTGCGATTCTTGAGACTCAGGATTTTATGCACGCTCGTTTGCTGTCCTTGATGGAGATGGCAAGGCGAGATTACACCATCACTGATTTGCGGAAAGCGGCAAAATACCCGATGATTGCCGGGATTATCAACACGATTATCAGGGAGGTGGAATCTCAAGAACTGACTATTTCCGAGAAGAAGCCGGAAGAGGACGATGCACTCAAGATTCAGTTTGGGAGGGTTATGCAATTTCCGAACAAATACGACAGGACTTGGCGAGTGTGGATTGATTCGTTCTTGGGTGATATTTTCACTGTTGGGAGAAGTTACACGGAGCTTTTACGGGCCAAGGGTGGGCAGTCGGGAAAGGTAGCCAAGGCTTTTTTGGAGGGTTATCTCTCTGCGGATGGGTTCGTCGAGGAATTGACTAAGGCTGCCAAGCAGCCTGGGCCTATTCTTGGGTTTATTTGTCGTGATCCTGCCGCGATATGGCAGGATGGCGTCAATGGTTTTTACGAGTGTGGTAACATTACGCCTGAGTCAATGCCATATCTCTCACAGGAGAAACGACAAGGATTGACGTTTTGGTCTTCTGATGAGATGGTGATGACTCCATTTCGTGGGACGACTGAGACTGATAAACGTCTGACGCCGCCAGGTCCCACTGCGCAGTCGTACCCGATTATTGACATTCTATTTGCTGTACTTGTTCGGATGCGGGACAAAGTGGACAACCCCGCGATGGACAAGCTAATAAGCTTTATCACTCCGTCTGGTACGCGAGGGATGACGGCCGAGCAGTATAACGATCTCGTCGAGGCCATGCGGGAAGACATTGCCGCAGGGACGTTGCCTGTGCTGCAAGGCGTGCGGGCATTTGTTGACGACATTGGCATGAGCACCAATTTTGAGGGGATGCTGTTCCGCATCCTAGAAGAATACCAATTGATCGCCTGGCAGATTTTTGGTGCCGGCCTTGTCCAAATGGGAAAGATGGAGGGGCAAGGTCGTCAGATGGGTGCTCAGCAAATGAAGGCCGCAGAGAAACAGGCTGTGGGTCATGCTTTGCAGATTATTCGGGATGGTTTCGTTGAGGCTGTTCTCATAAATGACAAATGGTCGCCGTACTCTGGACTGACTTCTAAGTGGATTGACGCGACTGCTATTCCTACTCGTGCGATGATGATGGAGACTGAATGGGCACCGTTAATGAAAATTGGCGGAGTACCACCTGGGGCTATTGTGGAACTTGCTTACCCGGAGGTAAAGGCTATTTTGGAAAGTTGGGGAGTGGACATTAAGACGCTGAAGCCGCCTGAGCTTTTGGCGGCGATGTTGAAGGCTGGAATGGTAGCTCCTGCTGAGGAGGAAGAGGCAGCATGATGTTGCCTGCTGGTCGCTATCGCCTTGTTCCGAGAGTGGAAGTGCTGTGGCGAAAAATTGGGTCTGATGTTCTTGTAGTTGATGGCCCTTTTGTTGTTACTCATTCTAGGCCGTGCCGTGGTGATGTTGAGGACTATGGTGTCCTTTTAGATATTCTGGTTAATGAAGGAGTGGAAGTCATTGTGATTAAATATGGGAAGGAGAGAAAGTATGAGTGAGCAAATGCCACCTGAATTGGTGGAAGTAATTGAATGTCTTGGGGATAAATCTCTATGGCAGCGCGTTGCCGGTTTGAACGGCGCACGGATGGATATTCGTTTCTGCTGTAACTCTGAGACAGTACGCCGAGTTCTGGTGAGACAGTTGGGTGGAATTGTGCGCATGAAGGCCATGGAGCAAGTTGAGAGTGGAATGCCACGTGAGTTGCAAGAGATTGGTGATAGATGTGAGGGGGATAGAGAGTTATGGCAGCGCGTCTTGGCTTTTACACGCGGGAAATTCGACATCGTTTTTCTGTGTGGGGGATTTGGCTTAGAGGATGTTTTGATTGGTGATGTATCGTGATTTGACAAATTCGTAAAAGGTGGTATACTATATTAGTTGGTAAGGCTGAATTGATTGTTATTATTCACTCTGTAACTTGACAGAAATGTCGAATCGTGATATAATTCAGAGAGTTAAATAACTGTTGCTTTTTATTGTCCCACGAGAAGATGGAGGGGACTGACCGTAATGGTCAGTCCCCTTTTTTGTTGTATTTGGAGGTTTTATGTCCCCCGCTCGTGTCGAAAGATGTGTGGATTCTTTGATGAAGGATCCCAATTTTAAGGCCCGCAAACCCGGGCAGGATAAAAAATCGGCAGCTTACGCTCTTTGCACGTGGATGGATCAGCAAGGCAGATTAAAAGAGTCTTCTGAGGGTGTGGTGATTACTGCCGAGAAAGTTGAAGCTTACAGTCTTGGACCGTTTAAGGTTGTTCTTCCCATTTCTGCCGCAAAGCGCGTTTTGGTGGAGAAGAGTGATGGTGGGGAGCAGGATGGACTTTGGTTACGTGTTTCTGCTTCTGGACCAGAGCGAGATAGTGACGATGAGCGCATGAGTGCTGGTGCCCTGGAGAAGATGGTTGGGTACGTTGAGCGAGGCTGGAATGGATCGCGTGTGCCTTTTCTTGACGGTCACTATCGGGACCTGATGGCAGCGGTGCTTGGGGATTTGTACACTCCAGGCATTGACGAGAACGGGCATTTCGGTTTTGACGTTAAAATTGACGAGAACAACCCGTTTGCTGTCAATTTGTTCAACGACGTTTTGACCGGGAAGAAGAAGCACGGGGCGTCCATAGCCGGTATTATTCAAAACGTGGAATACGAGGAACTCGGTGAAGGGCGTGTTGGTATAGTTTTTAATGATGTGGAAATTATCGAGGTTTCCCGCACCAGTTGGCCAAGTTGGAGGCCGTCGTTTATCACACTTCTTGCCAGGAATGCCGGGAAGGTAACGGATAATGAGTATGAGGCTGTACTGAAGCGGAAGCAGGAGATCATTGATTTACGTGGAGGTGTGTCTATGACAGATATGGTGGTTAGGAGTGCTGACGGCAGCGAAGAGGTTTGGACCGATGAAATGCCTGAGCGGAATTTGATAGTCAAGATTACCAGTCCGCATGGTTGGGACAAGAAGTTTGCTGTGTCAAATGCTCCGTGGAGTTCTGTTAAGGACAGGTCGAAGCCATGTCAGTTTGCCATTGTAAAAACTGGCAAGGATGGCGAATTTAGCATGAGCGCGAGCGGTTATCCTCACCATCAGCCAGATTGTGGCACAGTTAACCGAGGCGGTGTGATTGCTGCCGCCGTGAGGTTGATTCAGGCATTGAAGTCTAGTATGCCGGAGATTGAGATTCCGCCAGTTGTTACTCTTGGTATCGCGGCGATTGGCGAGGAGGAATTAGATTCCTACCTTGTTGAAATGGCCTCGCGTTTTTCGCGGGAGGAATTGATTTATGCTGCACGGCACATTCTGAATCACTATCGGCGTGATTTGGACATGGAGCTGCCTGAGAACTTGGTGGCTATAGCGAAGAGTGTTGATTATGACGATCCTGAGACTGTAGCTGAAATCGTCAGGGATTTGGTTAAGTGTATAACGAGTATTAAAAAAATGGAGGTAGATATGCCTGGTGTTGTTTTTGACGAGGAAGTGCCTGAGAACGTGGACAATCTCGAGGAGACTATTCCTGACGAGACCCTTGAGCAGGCCGGTGAGGAAACTGTGACTGAACCCGTGACTGAAGCTGAACCTGTCGTTGAGCAGGAAGCGGCGGTTGCTACTGAGGAAGTCATTGTTGAACCGGAGCCTACTATCGAGAAAAAGAACGAATCGCTGGCGTCTGTTGTTGACGGGAGACTGCTGTCCAAGAAATTCGGCGAACTGGTGAGAGCCGCGCACGAGATGATCTTTGAGGCCATAAATGCCAAGGATTTGGCGAGGGCTTATCGCACGATTGATGAGTTTTCCTCTTTGGCTAAGGACACTGCCGCGAAGATCATTGCATCTGGTGAACGAGTAACTGAAGCTGTGTGGCACGAGGTCTTTGCCGAGAAGATCGAGCTCGAGAAAGGTCAGCTCTCGAAGAGCCGTGTTGCGCGCATGGATCAGGTTATTGAGAGTGTAACTGCTGAGATGGTTGCGTTGAGAGACCTGATGAAAAATGCAAACGTGCTGGATGACACGGTTGTTGAGCAAGTGGCTGAAAAAACAGCGAAGGCTGTCGTTGAGGCAGCCAAAAGTGCTGAGAGAACTGCGTTAGAAGCACGAATGGAAAAGGTTGAGACTCAGAGCCGTGAACAGTTGGAGAAAGTTGCCCAAGTGCTCGTAGCTCAGCAAGAACCGGCTGTACCAAAGGGACAGGAGACACGGCTACAGGAAAGTCCTGGTGGAATTCCGCCAGAGGCTGCGCGGACAATTTTTATGACCAGTCTCGAGAAGAGATTGGCGGAAAAGAAACGATAGTGGAGGTAAGATAAAATGCCTGTTAGTTATACTGCTGCGCCGCAGACAACTGCGGCTTTCCAGGGGTTGTTCACGTCTTATGGGGCAATGGATGCTTTCGGTATTCCCATGGAGATTGTGGACAGTCTCGTCAAGTGTTACGACCTAGTCGACTTTTTTGACTGGGAATTCAACAATGAGCAAGTGTTACCGGCCGACATCATGACTTCGCTTCAGGGGACCACCGGTGATGGTTCTTTCGTTGAGGGTGGTTGCCCAGAGGAGATGATTGACACGATCTGTCGCATCACCTACAATGCGCGGTCCCTTGGCCGTTGCTCGCCAAAGCTGACTTTGCCTGCATGGGTGAACAAACAGCATCAGGCCCCTGCCAGCCGTCGAATCCGCAACCGTGACGGTGCAACTGTTCTGGTGACGGAGTTCGAGTACCAGTTGTACAAGGTGCTTCAGGGAGTGCGGAAGGCTCTTGGTTACTTGATCATTCGTGGTGATCCGACGGTCAATGCCAATAACTTTGATGGCTTGCTGCGTATCATCCGCACCGGACGACTTGACATCAATGGTGTGTGGCAGCCTGAGACAGACAGCATCGTGCACGATGAACACTGTACGGCTGTTACTATACTGAAGATAGAGGAAGTCATCGGGCAGCTCGAGGACCGCTGGGTGGATGCCAGTGATATCACCATGATCATGCGGCCTGGTATGTTCCGTCATCTGTCCTATCAGATCAGTCTGGGATATGCTGATATCGAGGCCAAACACCAAGAACTGTTGGCCGGGAAGACGCTCCCCTTGGGTGGTGTGGACATCCCTGTCATCACGACTCAGTGTCTGCCAACTACTGGGGCTGGGCAAGATTGGTGCTCCGACATCCTGTTCATCACCACGGAGTACTTGGGGCTGCCGTCGCTGTTCCTACAGTTCTTTGACTTCAGCGAGATCGTGGCCAATGCGCCCGACGTGTACGCACCTCCGGCCGGCGCCGGCGGACTGACACCGAGCCCGTTCATCATGCTGGTGATTGGGCAGGACGGACACTGTATGAGTCATCAGTTTTGTCTGGCTGCGCATGGTAGGCTTGTGTCACTGGCGCCGCAGTCGCTGGCGAAGATACAAAATGTGGCGTATTCCGCGTTGCTTGAAAGACAGGTTGTAATCCCTTAATGTAATGTAAAGGGGGACTGAATTATCAGTCCCCTCTACCGCAGCAGCCCAGTGGATTACACACGTCGTTTGGCTCACATTAGTATATCATTTTACTAATCACTTGTCAAGTCTATGAGGCCAAAAAATGTCCGTAATCACTGAGCAACAGTACCGTCGTTGGTCCTTTGACCATGCCTCCCTATGGGCTTCTGCCGGTAATCAAGTTGGCATAGAAGAGATCGTCGGTTTGGCTGCTGATGACATTGCAGATTATCTGCACACTTACCTAGAGCCCACCGAAGTCACTGACGAGTCTCACAGGGTAGCCACGACCACGCGATCAGTTCTTGGTCAGGCCGTTGAGTCGTTCATGCGTCTATCACTTAACAGAAAGCGGCTATTGTCCGCTTATCCGATCACAGTGACGTGGGTTCATCATGCCCGATGTGACTGCACGACTACCACGACGACTGGTTGCGCCAGCGTGATCAACGCCCGGCAGTCCAAGGTGGATCTTTCAGGCTGTGCCAGTGCGGGGAGTTGCACCTGTCTCACGAGTGGCGATTTTGTCACTGTGCAAGTGTCGTACTATGCGGGGTTTGCTGAACTGCCTGCAAAGTTGGTTCGTGCCGTTGCCTTGCTGTCCAGGCACTTGGCTAAGGAGTTGATCGTGGGTGACGGGGCCATGGATGACGACTTGCCGTGGGCTGCTCCACAGATTTCCAGGTCTGATCTTGGACTTAGTAGAACATATAAGGCTCCACCTGCGACACCTTTTGGCGAACACTGGCTTGGTAGGGAAGTACAGCGATTGTGTGAAGATTACATTGTTGTTGATGTTGATCAAATCTAGGTAGATTATCTACGAAAAGGAGAAAAAAGTATGGCACTCAGATTATCTGATGTTGAAGAGGTTATGTGTCCAAATGGTAAGACTCTAGTAGAATGGCTTAAAAGGTGCAGTTACTTTGCTAGTAAGCGAATACACGTAGTTGAAAATACCAATGACACTTTACGAATTAGGTTGTACACTGCGCGTCACTGCTATGGTATAAAAGCTACTGATGGCTACCTTGGATGTATTGCTTCTACGAGAACTCCACGTCCAGGCGAGGATTGGACTCGTGGAAACGATCTTCCAGATGGGAAGTTCTGTGAGAGAACATTTCAGGATATTCTTGGTGCGATAGTGTTTTATGAAGCATTAGAGGTTGCGAAGGATGTTGTGTACATAGCAGATGTAGGAGAAGCGAGTGTTGAAAATTTTGGGACTTCCATCTGACGTTGGTAGGCCAGGCGAGAATCTGGCTGTTGGGGCAAAAGAACCACTTGGGCCATGTGGACAGTACCGCATAAAGTACCCGCTAGACGCGCTTTCTGTCCAAACAGATATCGAGGTAGAATGGGGAGTATATCCGCTGGAGTACGTCTGGGAAAAGGCCCGTGAGTTTGATGTAATCGTCTTACAGCGTCACGTGCTACCCCATTTTCAGTCACTCGTAGAGCATTGTCGTTTGTTCCTTAAAAAAAGGGTTGTTTTCGATTTTGACGATGTTATCTTGGATCTCGATCCGCGCAACCCAGCGTATCGGTTCTGGGGCGATAATGCCGACTTGGTATGGGATGCACATCAGAAAGCCTTGGCTGAGTCTTCTGGTGGTCCGCACGACGATTTTGTGCGAAGGTTGACGAAAAAGGATATTTGGCGATTGGCACAGATATGCCGGAATGGTTTCATCTGGATGTTGCAGAATGTCGACCTGGTGACGTGTACGAGCAAGGTTATCGCTGACCGATATGCTGAGTATAATGACAAGATTGTTGTCCTTCCAAATTGCATAGAAGCTGCTGACTGGGCGGACGTAAAAGAGAATCACATCGACGGGAAGACTGTTATTGGTTGGGCTGGTGGTATCAGTCATGCCCCTGATTTAATGGCATACAGTGTGTCTATCGCTAAAGTGCTCAGGCGGTTTCCGCAGTGCATCTTTATGATAGTTGGGTTTGAGAAGGCAAAGTCCTTTTTTCCTGAAGATGTACAAGATCAAATCAAAGTGGTTCCCTGGTCTGGGATCAATGAGTATCGTCAGTGGCTCGGATATTTTGATATCGGGATAGCTCCGACGCAACGGATTCTGACCAACGAGGCCAAGAGTGGGATTCGCATTTATGAATACGCACTGGCGAGGCCAAACGGGATGGCGGTTGTAGCCAGTCCGTGGCCGTATAAAGACGATATTCATAATGGGATGGGGGTTGTTGCGCCGAATACTCAGAAGTTTGAGAAGGCTCTCGTCAGATATGTCATTGACGAGGATTTGAGAAGGGATCATGGCGTGGCTTTAAGAGAGCATGTGATGGCTGAGCATACGATGGACAAGAATGTTTGGCGTTGGGCTGATGCTTATGGAGGTGATGTACGATGAGTATGGACTTGAGGAACATTAAGAGTGTGACAGTGGTTGATGCTACCGCTACGTATCCGACTCTTGCGGCTGCTTTGGCTGCTGCTGAAGATCAGTTGCAAGGTCAGGCATTCAATTTCTTTCCTGACGGGAGCGGATTTTTCTACAATGCCATTGGCTATGGGTGGACGGCCATGGCTGTTGCGACTGGCGGTCGGATATACATTGTAACATTGATTCCGGGGACTGCCTAGTGTGCATACCGACTTATTTGAGGTTGAGCTCTGGCAGGTAACGACTGTTACTGATACGGCTCTTTCCATTCAGCTTCAGGTAATCGGGCCGTTGGGTACGGCGAAGGTTATCCTCTCTCGTGGGAGGAACCTATTTCGTCGGCTTCCGATTGGTGAAGAGATTGAATACGATGTAGCCATTCTCGTCAAGAACCTTACAACGAATGAATGGATTTGGCAGTATCTGGACGGCGATCCGAAGTGGTTGTACGTCGTCGTGACTGATGCCGAATCTGGATGGTACAACAAAGTGTTTAGAATCGAGGGGGTAGTAAAACCACATGCCAGGCGGACTCAGTATCAGTATCATGCCGTTGTTCTGGGGAAGGAGATGGAGCAAGACAAGGTCTGGTATGAGGGCGGGACATTGTATGCGAAGGGATAGAAGATGGCTAAAATTGTCACATTAAAAATTCACAACGATGTGATCCGGCGTATCTTGGACAGGACTACCCGAGAGCTAGATACGTGGGCACGGGAAGTTTTACACGAAAAGGTTGAACCTGTCACGCCGATTGACACTGGAGAATTGAGAAAGAACACGGCTGTATCTGTCAAGACAGATGGCCAACGCAATCTTAATATCTGGTGGTATTGGCGGCAGCCTTACGCTGCATACGTCGAGGATATGCGTGACCGAGGAGCCAGCCCTAGAACACCGGGCACAATTGCGCCATTTGCTGAACCGACTATTAGAAAAGCAATTCTTGAGACCTTCGGGGGCGTAGTAAAACGAGGATTTGAGGGACCGTGATGGCAAGTGTAGACATTATCTATCTTGACGAAGAGGGTAAGCGGAAGGTAGAATCTTGGGCTTGTGGTTCAATGAATGAGGCGCTACTGCTTGCCGATGATGCGTGTAGGAAGGCGATTCTTATTGATGGTGGTGATAGTGCGACTGTTATTCCTTCCCACCGCATACTGAAGGTAGTTTGCACCGGCGAGCGGAATGAGCCAACAAAGTTAGTTGATACCCAAGCTGCCAGTTTAAGAAGGCTTGTTGTACAATGGGCTGTGGTTGCAGACGAACCGTGCGCTGCTGGTCAGAAGTGTGAGACGTTGCAACTGTTTTTATCTGAGTTGAAGGAGATTTTGGATGCGAATTCCGTCGTCGGCTGACATTCGAGCCGGGCTTGGTTATGTGCTGAAAAATAGCACCTTAGTGCAGCAGTGGGCTGCGGATAATGGGATTTCGCTTGATGGCACACGATTTCGTGAGTATCAGCCCTTCGCTGCGGTTGGTGACTTGGATGTCATGATTGACGTTGACCCGGTGACAGAACTTGTGCCGGAGGAGGAGTGCACGCCCTATGAAGCGCGGTTCATGTTGCATGTTAGTTACACTGGCAGCGGAAGTTCTAAGGCGAGCGATTGGCTGCGGGTTTTGGAGCAGACTTTGATGGAGACAAATGCAGCATGGGCTCCGTGTTTGAACGGTAAGGTCATTATGCTCCGGGATTTCAAATTTGTTGGCAGGCCGGGGCAGACGAGAATGGAAGAAGCATGGATATTGAGGTCTAATTTTAGATGCCTCGCGGTTTACGCCGAATGAGGCGAAAGAACTATGATGGAGGATAGATAAAATGCCAGCTTCGGTTCAACTTGTGAGTGGGACGGGTACAACTAGGACGGCGAGAGGTTATCGGTTAACCAGATGGCCGTGGGTGTTTCTTGGCGGGTCGGTTGTCACGTATGTGATTCCTGGTGCAACCGGCGATTTGACGTATTATGGATTGGATAACTCGACGTATGAAGTCTTGCGTCTGGGTTGTTATCGTGATATCGTTATCACGCCTGAGACTGAAGATTACGAGAACTATTGTGACGGCGTGAAGATGACGGAGACGATCATTACTGCCTTCACCAGCACCTTGACGGTGACGGACGACGTGGTGGACTTGTATTTCCTGCGTCGTTTTCTAAGACAATCGGCCGGGAACTATAACTACAGTCCCGCATTCAACATCGAGTCGTTGAAGGTGGGGGATGTGGTCAGCGATTGGATTCCGGTTTTGTGGGAGCATCATTACGCTCAGAAAGCCAGTGCGGCCGATGAATATCTTGGCATCGTGGCTTTCGAGGCGCAGTTGATGCTCGGCGATATCACTGGTAACTATACCGAAGGTTACAGTTCTGAGCTGACGATCCGTATTCGATACTCCAATACGTATAGTGGTTACCTTGGCCTGATGCGACATGACGATGTGCTAGTGGTTTAGTTGGGGGATACATGCCAGATAACGTTCTTCTCTCTGTACTGGCTGCATTGATAGCCGCCACACCTGGTCTGGTTGCGTTGTGGTTGCAAAAGACTAAGGGCGTTGCGGAGACCAAGAAACTTGAGGCCAATGCTGTTGGGTCTTTGACCGGGACTGCGTTGTCGCTTGTCAAGGAACTTAGCGATTTGCGTTCTCAACTCAATGCGTCCGAGGCCAGGATAGATGAGCTTAGGGACAAACTTGATCGCATGATGCGTGTAATACGAGAGCTTTTGACTGGCGTTGCTCGTCTGTCTGAACAGATAAGGCAGACGGGAGAACAGCCCGTATTCGTAGTGCCTGTTTATGAAGGATTCAACGATGTGAACAATGACTGATGTGCTGGAGCTATTGCGTCCCAGCACGGCAGAAATAACCGTATACGATGGGCGCGTAGAAGTAGAGAGCCTGAGATTCCTGGATTGGTTCAGATTCGACGCTATTTTGACGCAAAGTCTCACGACTTTTATCGGTGGCAAGATAGCGGACGGTCTGGACCTGATGGGAAAGGCGATTGAATTAGCCGCCGGGCTTTCATCTTCTAATGTAGATGTATGTGAGGCGTTGGCGGCTTTTGTTGTGCTTGGGGAACTGAATGAACTGCGGTATATGGATCCGGACTTTGCAGCAGTTTCTAAGGAGACAGAGGGAGTAGAAGATGACTTAAAGAATGCTGTTCTGATTGAGTTGTTAACGACGCTGGTCGCGCGGTTTTCTATGAACGAGATTGAGAGCATGACTCCGGAGTTTGCCATTCTATGCTGGCAGAGAATTCGGGAAGAAATCAGTGCAGATAGAGATGTGGTGTTTTTTTCAACAGAGATGGGATACAATAAAAAGTGGACGAGTAAGAAGGAGGGAAAGTACATGTTAGTTCCGCGTAGTTCGCCGTATACTCCTGTGTGGCAGAGGAGGAGACTGAAGAAGTTGCAGGGATTGGAGAGGGAAGAAATGGAAGGTTACGTTCCGAAGTTCGTAAAGGGTGACGTTGGGGCTGTCGTTGATGCCAAGACTGGCAGAACATTGAGAGACATGGGGGAGGTCGTTGAAGATGAATAAGGGTTTTGATAGAGTGCCACGTATCAGTGTGCCGGACGGATATGAGCCAGAGAGCATAACTGTCTCTGTTGGTGGGCAGGAAGTTGTTGTCTACAAAATGTCGCTTGGCTCGTTTGCTCGTGCTGTGAGGGAGATTGAGCCTTACCTGAAAGAGTTGGCGGCTGTCCTGTTCGGTACGGCTGCGTTTCAGAAAGTGATGCGTGGAGAGGCTGTTGACTCTAAAGTTATTGAGACAGAAATAAAGACGGCTGTTATCAATAAACTTGCTGAGATGATAGCGGCTGTACCGGAGACGGTGATGCGTTTGCTGGCTTGCATCATGAATATTCCTGATGAGGGAGAGGTAGCTGATTTCTTCTGGAATGCTATCGGACCTGGTGACTTGCTGGATGCAGTTGAGAAACTGGACGAGCTGAATAACTTTGCCGAGATTGTCAACCGTTTGGTTAAGGTGCTTGGCTACCTCGGCAAGCGATATGGGATAGAGATTCCTGGAGTGGCCGTAGTGGAAAAGGTTAAAGAGACAGAGGAAAGTTAATTGTTGGTCTAGTTCTCAGTGAACTGCTATCGTCTTAAAGCAATGGCTTCCAGGTTCAATGAATCCCAACGGGATTCTCCCCTGGCGTATCTGTTCCCGTGGTTCCCACGGTACATTTCAAACCGAAAGTTAAGATGTTCTGGCTGGCATTCTCATCTCTGTCATGAAATGCGTCACATTCAGGACAAATCCAAGTTCTATCAGATAATCGCAAGCCCTGATGGATATATCCACAATTGTGGCAACGTTTGGAAGACGGGAAGAAACGATCTATTTGATACAGATGACAACCATACCACCCGCCCTTATAATCCAATTGGTGAATGAATTCCGACCAGCCACAATCGGCAATGGACTTTGCCAAATGGTGATTCGTCATCATACCCTTCACGTTAAGAGATTCCGCACAGATAGTTTGGTTCTCGTCTACCAAGCGGCGACTCAATTTGTGAAGGAAATCCAAACGTTGATTGGTGATATATTCATACTCTTTAGCAACTGCAAGTCTAGCCTTTTCTCTTCCGTTGCTTCCGGTTTTGCAACGGGAAAGATGTCGCTGCAAGCGGCGCAAACGTCTCTCTGATTTACGAAAGTACTTGGGTGCTTTAATGTGCTCACTTTCTGATGTAACTACAAAGTCCTTAGTACCTAGATCAATGCCGATAATATTGCCAGTGAATTCTGGTTCTGGTATATCACATTCACAACAAAAAGCGGCATAATATTTGTTAGTTTTGGTTTTGGAAACAATGACATGTTTGATGGTTCCTTTAATAGAGCGATGGATAACAATTCTAATGGGTGAAATCTTCGGTAAGTAAAGCTTTTCATCTTTCAATTCAAAACGTTGAGGTACTCGGAAGGATTGCTTGCCATGTTTCTTCTTGAATCTTGGAAACCCTGCACGCTTATTAAAGAAATTATTGTATGCACAGTCTAGATCGCGAAGGGATTGTTGTAATGCCTGAGCATTAGATTCTTGCAACCAAGCAAAGTCAGATTGCATCTTCAACTGTGTCAACATAGCTGATGTGTCGTGGTAAGTCAAACCCTTTTTGGTTTCATCTTTATGGGCAGCATAATAATCAATCCGTGCTCTTAGAAAGTAGTTATATATGAATCGGGATGCGCCAAATTGTTTAGTCAATACTTCTTGTTGTGACTTATTGGGATAAATGCGGAATTTGTATGCCCGATTGATCTTCATAGTACAAGTTATAACACATTTTTGTACAAAAGTCAAGTTTATGCCGTCTGTCTGCTGACTAAAGATCGATTGAGAAGATAAAAACATTTTGCTAATCAGGATGGGGTACAGAATACCACGTTTATGCGTAAGGAAAATGTGAATGCCTGAAGAGGTTGCAAGTTTAGCTGTAGGGTTAGTTCTGAATACGGGAGGATTTTTCCTCGGGCTTGGCACGACGCTGAATTCGGCTTCCTCGAAGTTGGCATCGTGGGGAATGACGATGACGGCTTTGGTTTCAGCGCCGCTTATTGCTCTCGTTAGTGCGACCGGGCGATATGCTACTGAGTTTGATGCACAGATGCGGAACGTTAATGCCACGCTCCAGTTGAATGAAGAGCAATTCAAGGCTCTTAGGGACCGGGTTATTGAATTGTCGACGACTACTCGTTCAACTGCCCCGGATATAGCTGCGTCTTTGTTGATGATTTCTCATGCTGGGATTGATGCTGAAGAGCAGTGGAAGTTACTTGAAATAGCGACACATGCTGCCGGTGCTGCTTTTACGACGACAGGCCAGACCTCTCGTTATTTGATTGCTATGATGCGTGCCTATGGACTTTCCATCAGTGATGCAAGCGACTTAATGGACCGTGCTATTTTTGCAACTCAGCATGGTGCTGGTGCATTTGAGCAATTGACTGATGCTTTGGCTATTTGTGCTCCTATGGCCGGTTTGATGGGAGTCAGTATTGAAGGACTCTTTGGCGCATTGCGCGCTATGAGGATGGGTGGTCTTGATGCATCTGAGGCTGCGGTCTCTCTCCAGAATATCATTAGAAGACTTTTGGTCCCTACTGAGAAGATGAAAGTAGTTATCCAAGCTGCCGGTTATGAGAGCGGGATGATGATGGTTAAGGCACTTGGGCTAGAAGGTGCGATACGGTTTCTTACTCGAGCGTGCGGTGGTAATATAGATAAGATGGCAGAGATGTTCGGAGAGATCAGGGCCGTGCGGGGTATGGCAATTCTGATGAAGGATGATGCAACTGTTCTGATGGAATCTGTCAAGATGCTTGGTGATTCCGCAGCTTATGAAGGGGCTATGGAGCGGGCACGAGAGCAGCAATATAAATCGTTATCTGCTGTGTCGCAAAGATTGAAGAATACTTTGATGGGGCTTGGGTTGGCAATTTGGGAGATGCCGATGCCTGCTCTCATCGCGCTTGAGAATGCGATACGCAATATCGCACTGGGTTTTCGTGATATGAGCGACCAGACAAAGCAGATGATTGTATTGATTGTTGGTATTGGTGCTGCACTTGGTCCTGCTCTCTTTTTGCTTAGTAAGTTACTTGCGCTTGGCGGTCTGGTTGCGTCGGTAGCCCTGAATCCTCTCACTTTGGCTCTTGCGGCAGTTGCGTATGCTGCATACAGGTGGGTAACGGCCAGATACCATATTGAGTCTTTGGCGGATGCGGTTGTTGCGTTTTCGGACATTGCTTCTCAAGCATTGAATTGGATTAGTAATCGGCTTGTTGGTTTCGTTGATCTCGTTGCACAGATGGCACGATGGGGGTCTCAGGCCATTGGCGCGTTTGCGCAGGGGATCATCAGTGGCTTTGGATTTGTTGTCCAGGCGATAAATTATGTTGCTCGCGGCATTGCCGCCTTGCTGGGTCCTGGTTCGCCCCCAGCTATTCTTCCTGATATTACTGCTTGGGGGGAAGAGGCCATTAACGAATTTTTGCGGGGCATGGCCTATGGTGGCGATTACAGTATGCTTGAGGGGATTAGAGAAAAAGTAGGAGAATATCTTAAAACACAAGAGTTGTTGCGAGTTGCGACTCTCAGGGTACAAGCGGCTGAGGAGTCATTACAGAAATTCAGAGAAGACACTCTGGAGATCCCGGAGAGATTTACGAGGGGCAGGGAACGACAACTCAATGCAGAATTGAGGGCCGTACAGAAGGAACAAGCAGCATTATCAGAGCAAGAAAGAGCGCAAAGAGAGCAACTTGATGCTTTAAGAAATAGATTGTCCCTCGAAAGTAACATAGCTGATTCCTCTCATGCTTATGCTGAAATGGGGATGGAGGACTTTGGGAATCTTGGTGATGCCATAGAGGATGTTGATATTAGTCTTGGTGAACTCGATACCTCGCTGCAAGATATTGATATGAGTGAACTGGAGACAGATGTTCTTGGCATTGGGGACGCGCTAGACGGAATCAAAGAGAGCACAAACGCTGCGAAAGATGCTGCTAAGAATTTATTTGGGATATGGAAAGCGTTCTGGATGGGGCTTACTGGCGAAGACCTCAGTCGGGAAGAACTGAAGGAGATGACTGATGAGGAATATCGTATGTACCGGGCTGGTGAAAAGGTAAATAAGGCTTGGGAGAAATTCACTGGTGCTTTGGATAAGATTGCAATCGCGCTTGACCCATTAGTGAAAAAATTTGATGAACTTGGAATTCCCAAGGAAGGAGTTATATTTGCCGGGCTTGCCGGGATTTTTGGCACTGGGTTGTTATTGAAACTTGCACCGACGCTGATTAGTTTTGGCATTGGGATAGGAAAATTTATCATCGGCGGTATCTTTTCGGCGATTAGTGGTGCTGCTGGTGGGCTTGGTGGGATTACCGGTGGACTTGCCGGAATATGGGAATTTCTGTTTGCTGGCGCGACGGGGGCCGGGGAATTGGTATTGGCAATTGGTGTTCTTTTGGCTATTATTGCTGCATTGATTGCAACCATACGTTTTCTGTGGGTGTACGGCAAAGAGGCTTTCAAGGATTTGTTCAAGGGTGCGAAAGGCTTTGTCGAAGAATTCCTTGGCACAGTGGATATGTCTAGATGGGGGCCTGCGTTAGAGGTATTGGCGAAGTTATGGAAAGTGCTTGTGGGCGTGTTCGAACTGGTTGGCGGAATTTTAGGAACCGTTGTTATCACGGCTCTTGAGGGCCTTGGGGCTCTTCTGCCTTTCTTGGGGTCTCTGTTAGGCGATTTCATCAATGTACTGGGTGATTTAGCTTCCATAATTTTGGGAGTGGTTGTTGGTCCTTTAGATATTCTATGGACACTTTTTACTGAGGGGCCAGAGGCAGCTAAAAAGAAGTTATTAGAGTGGGGCGATAAGATTCGGAAGGCTGTTGGCAATCTTGTAGTAGATCTCATAGCAATGGGAGTGGATTTGTTATTAGGTATAGGAGCTACTGTTGTTGGGATACTTGCTGGTGCGGCAGAGGGCGTTTTGGGCATTATTGAAGATTTGTTTGGTGAGGGCCAAACTATTTTTGGCCTAAAACTTGATGAGATTCGAGAAGGAATACGCTTATTCAAGGATGACGCGATAGAATTTTTCAGAAACCTAAGAGATGATGTTGTAGCATGTATACAAGAATTAGTGGATAAAGTTGTCGAATGGTTTAATGACCTATGGCGAAGACTTATTGGCGAGTCTGTCATTCCCGATATAGTCAATGACATAGTTACTTGGTTCGGGAAATTGCCGCAATTGTTGTGGGAGAAGATAGAAGATGCCGCCACCCGCATAGTCACGCGATTTATAGAGCTTAAAAACAAACTTTTGACTGAGACTATCCCTGGGCTTATTAACAGTGTTGTAACCAAGTTTTCTGAATTGCCCGGTAAAATCTTGACAGCGATAGAACTAGGCTTGGCAGACCTTTACAATCGTTTTGTAAGACTCAAAGATGATATTGTAGGCATATTGGGTGATTTGGTTAAGGAAGGACTGGATAAACTCACCGGCTGGGTTGATGGTATTATTTCCGCCGGGCAACAATTATACGATGATTTGGTTGGGGAAAGTATTTTCCCTGATTTAGTAAAGGATATTAACGCATCTCTTGGTGGTCTTAGTCCCGTACTTGGGACTCTTACCGGATTGACGCCGGCCACAGTTCCTGCCACGCCGATTGGCGGTATGGTGACAGGAGTCCAACTTTCAATCACGAATTTTTGGGACGCTTCGCTAAGTAGCAAAGATCGGACAGAATTGGCGAGCATGATGGAAAAGACAACGTATACTGCTCTTGGGAAGATGTATGGGGGATTAGCGTAATGGCTGGATTTGCGATAAGACGAACAGCGGGCGAGGGATGGACCTATATAGACGCTGAGCCACGATCAAGTTTCTTGGAATATGGTGCGGAGACGTTTGCAGGTGACGGCACACGGGTAGAGGCCGGGTATGTCTCCATTCTCTGGGAATATGACAGGCCGATCTCTGGGCTGGAGATGGCGCAGTTTTTGAATTTTTGCCCTGGGGCGAGTGCCGATGTTTTTGTACGGACAAAATCACGTTCTGTAGATATATCAGGCAATCCCGTTTGGAAAGCGTTCTTGGCAACAATGCACAGACCAGACAGCGAATTTATTTGGAGACACGGGCAGCAATATTTTATCAACGTAAAGGTGATATTTCGTGGTTTGGCTGAAGTTCCTGCGTAAATACAGATACAATATCAATAAGACGGCTAGGTATTGGGCATAATAGAAAAAAATTCATCAGCACGATCAATTAACCTAGATAGGTCTTGACATTCAAAGACTTCACCACCAATACAATTGCATTCAGTTCTAGTTATGCTTGTAATTGCTATAGATTCCCAAGAACGTTTGCATGGCCATGATTTTACAATTATAGCAGTAGGAGCTAGGGTATAGTGAGATTTAAGTCGAGCTTGTACATCACCAGCGAATCCTAATTTTATACGATTAGGTGCTAGTTCTGGTACTATCTGGATAATATAGAAATATCCCTCGCCATTTTGTACATTCTGAATATCATTTTGAGGGATACTTCGAGCTGGTGTAAATGAATCTATAAAACCTTCTGTTTGGCGCAATTCTCGGACAGCTTCAGCTTCATCCGCAGTTAGTGCCAATGTAAGCTGTCTTCGACTCTCTGGCGTTCGCACCATAATAGGACTAAAGCCGTGTCTGCGGACATATTTTTGTACGTTAGTACGATGAAGGCCAAATTCTATGGCTAACTGAGCTAAAGTTACAAATTCGCTTTGCATTGATTATATCCTTTCTATAGTCTAGTCTAATGCTAGAGAAGATTATACTACACTAAGCTATATTTGTCAAGTTTGTATCGGAGAAATAACATTGCGTTGGCCGACCGCTGCCGAACTTGGGTTTTTAGCACAAACAGAAAGAAATTTCAGCAAGCTCTTTTTGGGCATTCAGAAAGGGAAGGAGCGGACAAGTGATGCTCCACCACCTTTAATGGCAGGGCACCATTACGCCTTGGTTGCTGGCGATGTTTACAATGCAGATGAGCATACATTGACTTTTGGTGTTGCGAACTTTCTGTTAGCTACTGATATCCATTCTGGGATGACGTTGGGAGTTGGCACACTGACGGAGCCTTTCCGACATGGCTCGGTGAGGATCAGGGAAGTTGATATTGCTAACAATAGATTAAATCTCGAACCAAACAATTTGTCGGCGGAGGGCTATCTTATTGCTGGCGATATTGTATGGTGCGATGGCATTTACAGACTTTATCGCAAATTGCCATATATTACTGGAGGAACGATCTACGAGGATGGGAATGGTGATACGCTATTAGCCGCAGCCGGGATTCCTGGATATGGAATTGCTTTCGGTGCTAATTATCTTGATCGTCCTTGCGCTTTGATGGGATCGCCTCGGATTGCATGGACGAACGAGTATATCGATTTCTATGGGTGGAAAAGTTTTGGTAGAGGCGGGAATGCCATCACAACTTATCTTTGGGATTCAGATGGCGGCGAGACTCCCGATGGTGTCAATATCCCTGGCAATCCCGGTACTACACCTGTCAGGATGCGATGGCCGCAAAGTGGAGAGTATAACGTTACCCTGACTGTGACTGATAACTCTGGTAAGGCGGGTAATGATGCTTATGGTGTTCCGTATACTCAGCATGTTGCTGTACGTCCTGTTCTTGTCTATGATAAACCAGGAGAAGGACCAAATGTGCCGTACAGCGATTTTAATATCGAATCATTAGACGGCAAGTATGGGTCGGGTTGGTCAGTAAAGATTGAGGTTTTTGGTACTGCTGACAAGTCTGAGTTCCCGGATAATTCTATGGTTATTCTCTTTGCGCAAGATTGGTATGGCGGCATTGAGCAGAGCATGGGGGGATGGTACGGACAGGAGAATATTCTCTTTATCGGCCACATCCGGGCGGACAGTGTCACAGTTGATTTCGAGAAAAGTGCTGTCTCGTTTACTGCTGATACTATTGAGCAATGGATGAAAGATGTTGATCTATGGCCTGCTAACCTTGTGTCTACTGTTGGCGCACCGACAAAATGGCACGAGTTTCAGGGGATGACGGTCGAAGATATTCTATGGTATCTGGCCGAGTTCAGGTCCAATTTGAAGGATGTAACAGATTGCTTTTTCTGTTCTGATCTTGATGGAGCCAAACAGGTTGACTTCCTGGATTTGACTGAAGCCAGTTTATATGATCAAATGAGTGAACAGATAGGATCGTGCTTCTTTGGCGAACTGTCTGCCAGTCGGGTTAGTTCAGTCCACCTTTACAAACATAAGAACATGTTAGATGTAATAGAGCGAACCTATTTCGGTGCACCTATTTTTTGGTTCCAGCGACGAGATTGGTTGGACGAACTGGACATTGGCGAAGAGCGAATGAGAAATAGTGTTGCGCAGGTGGATTTTATTGGCTTCGTCTACGACACGAATGGCAACCCGATGGAGGTTTACAGTCTGGCTCCTGAGCGTCAGGACAACTTTGGTCTCATAGAAAAGATAACCGGTGTTCTATTGTCCGGTAGCAGTATAGTGGCTGCGCAGCCAGAGGCCAATACCTTGTCCGGTTTGTATCTGGCGTGGAAGAACATTCGATTTCCGCACGTGCGAATCTCCGCGCCCAACAACCGTTTTCTGGAACCGGCTACCCAAGATTATTTTGCTGTCTCACTATCCGATACGATTAGGGGGTTGGAATGGGAAGAGAAAGAGTTTATTACAATCGGTGCCTCCTACAAGTTTGATAGTGAGCATGGCGTTTTTCTAGTGGAGTATGAAGGAGAGGAAAGTGTGTGGGGGCCAGATGGGGTATCGGGAGACTATCCCGACGGGCCGGTTAGTCCTGTAGAGCCTGATGAGCCTCCCGATTATTGGCCTCCCCCGACGCCAGATCCACCGCCGCAGGGTGGGGGGGTGTGTCAGAATGCAGCAGTTTGCTTTGACGCGGGTGGTGGTGTTTGGTTCACCTATACTCGCGGTGTCACTTGGATAAACAGAAGTGCCGGGCTTCCTAGCAATAATGTTCTGGATCTGATTTGGGATCCGTGGTGGTTCACGGCGCACCGTTCTGGTGGGCACGATCCAGACGACGTCATCTTGTGGGCGTCTGGTTTGGGTTTTATAGCTGTTAGTAACGATGCTGGCAGAACCTGGGCCAACCGAACTCCGTCCACGAACCCGCCCAATTCTTGGGGGGACGCCATCCCGCCAACAGCAACGACTGTTACCTACAAGCAATTGCATGGATGCATTCACAACCTGAATACGTTCTACGTTCTGGTAGAATGGCAAGAGGCGGGTGGTGCCTGGCGCGGTTGGCTGGCAAAGACAATTAACAACGGGGTTTCTTGGACGTGGCAGGAGGTGGCTCCTTTCACCAAGATTGGCAGCTACTATTACGCCAGTGCCTGGTCTCTGATTTCTGGTTTTCAGTTTGAATATGACACTTGGGCTTTATGTATTGCTCAGACTAACGGGTGGGGATATGAAGATGAAGGGTTAGCGGTAGATACGGACCTCACCACTTACGGTCAATTCTTTAGGGGCGGAACCTTCGCCCAATATGGGAGCATTCACTGGGCAATGCACTTTGGGATTGGCTTCACCCGTGTAGCCGGTATTATTCCCGTCGAGATCAGGATAAAATTGTGCGCAGTCGATGGTGTTTCAGCAAATCTAGCTAGTGAGTGTCGTCTATGGCCTGACCAAAATCCGAACACTTGGGTGGCCGGTGCCCATGATTACGTATTCCCTGGCGTTGATCCCGTTGGCGTGAACACTTTAACTCCAGGTCCAGTTATTGATAGAACGGTCAATTGCACAAACCACGACATTACGGAATATGTGGGCTTTCGGGTGGGAGGATTCAATCTTGATACCAATGTGTATTTAGCTTTCGCCCGCATCCACGAGAATTATGTGACCCTTGGCGCAGCAGAGACCAAGCCGTTGGCAATGGACGTGGATACAGATGGCGGAAGCAGACTTTATCTCACAACGTGGATGGACGGTAATTTATATGTGGAAGCCCGGAATACGTCAGATTTGAGTCTGATTAGACGATACGTTCTTGGGGCCTCTACTATAGCACAAGTAGCTAACAAGACGTATTGGGTGGCTCCACGATGTCCGCACGTTCCCGGGCCGGCGAGATTCAGGGACCACGTCTGGGTGTTTGGACGCTACAACGATGGAGCCGAGCGTCACATCGCCAAGTCAGAGGATGCATGTGTTACTTTCACTAATAGGGACGGCGATTCTGGCTGGGATGCAAATCACAGACTGGGTGGAATAGTTGTTCTCTACAACGGAGATACCGTATACGCATTCGTGAATCAT
>Ga0180732_1000725_pt1 | contig 25051 bp, 25 predicted proteins | sample KR11_01MetaG_FD_148674 | JGI IMG/M metagenome (GOLD analysis project Ga0180732, IMG submission 148674) | Groundwater microbial communities from the Olkiluoto Island deep subsurface site, Finland - KR11_0.1 MetaG | ecosystem: Environmental > Aquatic > Deep subsurface > Groundwater | place... | reverse complement strand
GTGTAGAAATATAATGATATTTAACATAATCGGAGATTTTCTTACCTATAGTCTTTCTTATTTCTCTATCATCTCCTCCTTCTTTTAAAATATATCCTTTTTTTCTCATATTCATCTCCTCTAATTAATAATTGAATAGGAAAAGATTTAAAGTGAATTATATATACGTCAAAAAGCTAAATTAATTTATGCATGTCTATGTTGAAACATATGGTTGTAGCGCAAATATAAGCGAATCTGAAATAATTGCTGGACTTCTGTGAAAAAGCCTACTTATAAATTCTACTATATCGTGTATAAATGAATCTGGGTTTATATTCATATTTCTCACTTGAACTTATTCTCAGCGTTTACTCACGCTATTGAGAAGTGGAATTTGGTGGGTTTATAAAAATTTAATTGTTAGTCTATTTGAAAGATTTAGTTAAATTTATAAAGGGGGGGGGAATTATAGTTATGAAAATAAAACAGTTTGCGATATTATTTACATTAATTGCAATTGTGATTGTTTCTGGATGCGTAGCAGATCTTTCTCCAAGAGAAATAGCAAAAGCTACTGATGTTGGTCAGGCATTTTTCAGAGCATACCCAAACGCTGAATTAAATGCTGGAAAATATCCTATTGCTTTTATGAGACCATTTATAGAAGATCTTCAAAAATCATGCCCAGATATTGAATTAAAAGAGTATTGGCGTATAAGTGCTTATGATTTAGATTCTGATTTATCAGCTGTGATATGGATTGATGCAGAGTCAATGGAACCTACATGTTTCCTAAAATCTTCAGATATAAGATTACCAGAAAGAAATTATAATATTACAATAGCAGATTTACCTAAGAATTCAATACTGTTGTCTCCTTTAAATTTAGCAATGGTTGTTGTTTCAGACCCTTGGATTCAAACCGTTGGAAACGATGTAAAACTTGAGGCAAGAGTCTTTAATCTTGGAGATGTTTCTACAGGACCATTTCTAACTGAATTTAGATATGACGGTTCTATTATCTATGCTGAAACAGTTAGTGATTTGAAGCCAGCAACAGGAGTAGGTCCTAATGATGAACCAAAACCAGCTGCAATTATTCAAACAGATTGGAGTAATTCAGAAGCAGGTTATCATGATATAACAGTTCAGTCTGGAGATTATGTCTCTGCTATGAGATCATTATATTTATACGATGATGGTATAGATCTTGCTTTAATGGGAGATGTAATTTATGATTATGGTAATTATTTATATGATAAAGCAATTGAGCAGGAAATAATTTCATTTAAAGCAGGTATACCTTTAATGAATTTGGGTAGTACTGATTCTGAAAGTTTTGATTTTGAAATTAGAGATCCTGATATAGGAGAGGTTATTTATACTTCATCTTCTCCTGGAATAGAAGGTGGAAGAGATTCAAGAGTTAATACTAACTATTTTACATTGAATATATCACTTAGAGAAAATACATCATATTATCTAAAGAATCTAGTTTTAAATATTGATCCAGAAAATAAAATAACAGAAGTAGATGAAACAAACAATATGAAAGAATTTACTGTAGTTATACCTAAGAAGGCTGATTTAGTTACACAAAATAGTATAGGTGTTAAACCGGGTGCACGTCTAACTTTAAGTGTATATGTAAAAAATAAAGGTACTGTAGGAACAAATGATTTTATTGTTCAGCTTTGGTCTAACGGATTAATAGATGAAAAGATTGTGAATCTTGAACCAACTCAAGATATATTTGTTGATTTTGTATGGGACGGTGCAACTGTAGGTGAGCATAATTTTAAAATAGTTGTGGATTCTGATGATGATGTTGAAGAAGCAGATGAAACAAACAATGTAGCATTTGTATATAATCAGCGAATTAGTCAAACTGATTTTTCTGGAAGATAATTGGATTTATTTTTCTAATTTCTTTCTAATCTTCTCCCCAATTCTAGGAGCATGTATATAGAAAGCTGGCCTGAAGTGAGGTCTTGGACTCATCTTTATTGTACCAAATTCTAAAAATATCACAGTTAACAATTAATATAACCTCCTAACCACATATTCACTATAGTGATAAAATGCCTACAACCAAATCTTTAGATCAACATTTAGAAACAATTAAAAATATTCAAATAAAAAATAAGAATTATTCTGAAGCTCTACACAGATTGTGTAAAATAAGAAGAAAGTTTCAAAAACAAAATAATCTTGATAAAGAATTAAACAAAATAAAAAAAATAAGAGAAAAGATTAAAAATCTCAGATATAATGAAAGAATAAAAAATGAAAAGATTAGCTTCTTCAGAGAGTGCCCAAACTCAATAAGAAAAGATATTTCATTAACTGCTAAAAAAATAAGAAGAGATGGATACTCTTTCGGGGAAATAGACAAACTGATATTTCGAAAATATAAAGTAAAATTTACATCACACCTCTGGAAAAATGTAAAGTATGTTAAAATGACAGAATCTGGATTAAAAAGATATCAAAAAAAGATATATAATAATAGAATAAAAGCAAGTAGTATCTCTGGTAAAATAAACAGAGATTCGGGACATTTGAAAAAAATGAGAAAAGTGGCATTAGAAGCCTGTGTAAAAAAAGCAAGGGAACGAATACCGCAATCTTCAAAGGAAATGACTAAAGAAAAAGTAAGAATATTAGGCCATTGTCTATTTGATGGTGGTTTATCTTATAAGAAAAAAGGATATAATGCTATATTTTACTCAAATAACTCTAATAAATTAATAAATCAATTTAAAAATGATATGAAATCTGTTTATGGTTTAAAACCAACAGATATAAGAGAAAGAGAAGATGGAAATAAACAGATTAGATATTGCTGTATTGCTGCAGTTGAAGATTTATATCAAATCATAGGAAAAACTAATTCCAAAAAGTTACCTGATTTCATATTTAGTTTGCCTAAATCGTGGAAAATATTATTTTTAAAAACATTCTGGGACGATGAAGGATGTGTATGTTACAATGATTTTATAGATTCTAAAAATCGAAAGCATATTAATAGGGCTGTAGAAGCCTTTGTCGCAGATGATATAATAAGAGCAAAATTAAATAAGCTACATAATGATATTGGTATAGAAACTAGGATATGGAGAGAGAAAATAATTGTATCTAGGATAGAAAATTTAAGAAAATTCTCTAAGCTTATTAATTTCTCATCCGGTATCAGAGTAAGTTATCCTAAAAGTAAATGGGATGGTATGGAAAAAAGGAGAGTACTTGAAATGGCTTTGGGTACAATGAGGGTGTCTTAAGATGAATATTTATATACATACATTTGGTTGTTCAGCAAACCAGGCCTTATCTGAGATGATGGCTGGCTTATTACAGAAATCTGGATATGAAATTGTAAATAATATTAACAATTCGGATTTAATTATCGTTTCTGGATGTTGGGTCAAAGGCACCACAGAACAACGCTTATTATATTATCTAAAAGATGTTCAAGAAAAATATCCTAATAAGAAATTAATAATAAGTGGGTGTGCTCCTGAAGTTGGATATAGAAAACTAACAGATATTGCCCCAGATGTTTCCTTAGTAAGTGCCCATCATATCAAAAAAATCGCACAAGCTGTTAAGAAAACATTGGAGGGGAAAAGAATTGAACTTTTAGGAGAATCAAATGAGATCGAGCTTTGTCTACCAAGGATTAGGAAGAATCCTGTTATAGGGATAACTGTAATCAGCAGTGGTTATAATGGAAATTGTACATATTGCGCAACAAAAATAGCAAAAGGGTCGCTATATTCTTATCCAAAAACAAAGATAATAAATGAAATAACATTATCTCTCAAAGAAGGCTGTAAAGAAATATGGATTACTTCTCAAGATACAGGAGCATTTGGAATAGATAAATACAATGAATCAAGACTACCCCAACTATTAAATGAAATTTCAAGAATTCCTGGAAATTTTATCACAAGAGTTGGAATGATGAATCCAAATAACATTTCACCCATTCTTTCAGAACTAATTGAAGCTTTTAATTCAAAAAAAATCTATAAATTTATTCACATCCCTGTTCAATCTGGAAATAATGAAATTCTTAAAAAAATGAACAGATTCTATACAATAAAAGAATATGAAGAAATAGTTAAATCGTTTAGAGATGCTTTCAGATGTACTGTTTGGACAGATATTATTGTAGGCTATCCTGGAGAAACAGATGAACAGTTTAAAGACAGTCTTAATATGATTAAAAGATTAGAACCCGATTGGGTTAATATTTCAAGATTTGCAAAACGAGAAGGTACCCCAGCTGCTAAATTAAAACAGTTGGATACAGAAGAAATGAAAAGACGAACAAATACAATAACAAATCTAGTTAATAATATCGCTCTAAAAAGAAACGAAAAATGGAAAGACTGGATTGGAGAAATACTTATAACAGAAAAAGGTAAAAAAGACGGTCAGTGGATTGGAAGAAATTTTGCATACAAACCTATTTTAATTAATAAGTCTGGGAATCTTTTAGGAAAGAAATTTAAAGTAAAAATAATTAATGCTACACCTTCAATTTTAGTTGGATGGCCAATTAAGCCCTAACTGTATTTTTACAATAACCAGTTACTATTTTCTCTCCAACCTCCTCTCCATATATCTTTAATGGAGAATTAAAATCCTGCCGATTATCACAATCATCAGTACTATTACACAGTGTCTCAAAACAAAGATTATTACACATCTTTCTTTGCACCAATTACCGTATCTACTAATACACCAAATCCATATGTTTTATTTTTCATTTTTTACACCAAAGGAATCGGAGGAATTCCTATATTTAACTTACCAAAGAGTATATAAACCCTTTATGAAGATTTAGTCTAGACCCATGATTCAGTAAAGATTTATTAATGGAAAATACAAATTAGTTTTATGATATTGATACCCGAATGGTTCTTTGGACCACATTCATTTGTTTATATAATATGTGCAATGATTGGTTTCTTAGTAAGCTTTTATTCTTATAGAAGTTATCAACTAGCAAAAGGAAAAGATCATCTCTATCTTTATCTTGGCTTTGCTTCATTAAGCATGGCATTTCTAATTTTAGGAATAACCGAACTATATTCATATCTTAGTATTTCAAGTGGTGTAACTAATATGTTCGAAGCATATTCATCGTTTAGAGATTTTGGAATATGGATATATTATGCTGGTTCAGTAATTGCATATGCACTGTTTGCATTAGTTTATTTACCTAAAGAGTATAGAATTCTTCCTCTATTTTTACCAATGTGGTGGAAAGGCTTCCCATACTTCCATTCAATTGCATTATTATTATTATCATTCACTATATTCAGATCAACTGGTAATTGGTTTATAAAAAGAACTAAAAACTCAATGCTTGTATTTATTTCATTTTTACTAATCGGCTTTTATCACCTATTACTTTACTTTGCAGCATTTAGCGAACTTTTGTTTGTTTTAGCACATGTGTCACTAATACTCGGATTCCTTTCATTCTTCTATATGATATTTAGAGTGAGTAGGAACAAGGGTCGAAGAAAATGAAAGAAAGACGTTCAAAAGTTCAAATACTGGTAGATATATTACGAGTTGTACAGAGAAAAGGTGGTAGAGCAAAATCAACTCATATTCTGTATGGAGCTAATCTTTCACATAAAAGACTTAAACAACACTTAGATCAACTTTTAGAAAACGAATTTTTAGAAATGGTCAGTCTAAGTGGAAGACCGTATTACAAAATAACTCCAAAAGGTGTTAAATTCATAGTTGAGTTCAAAAAAATCGAAGAGATAACAGATGCATTTGGTATATCTATTTAAATAATCAAACTCAAATTCTTTAGTATGCGCCATTAGTATAGTGGCTAGTATGCTAGCTTGCCAAGAAACTTCGGTTTCGCAATCAGCTAGTGACAGGGGTTCAAATCCCCTATGGCGCACCAAATGATTTAAATAGTAAGAAAATTGAATAGATTAAAAGGTGAAAACATGTTTGGATTTGGAAAAAAGAAAAAAGATGATATACAAGAAGTTAAAGATATAGTAGAACCAGCTAGACCTATAATGCCAAGACAAACAGAAATAGCAATTAATAGAATAGATATACCATCTAGTTCTGAACCAAAAAGCTTTGCACCACTATTTATTAAAATAGACAAGTATAAAGAAGTTCTTCAAAAAGTTCAAAAAATGAAAAGTATTGTAAATAACCTAAACAGACTAATAGTTTTACAAGATTCTATTGAAAAAGCAAGAGCTGACTCATTAGACGCAATGAAAAAAAACATACAAGACTTTCAATCAACAATTCAAACATTAGATCAGGAACTTGTAAGACCACAACAAATGGAACCATTTATAAGAGATACACAAACACAGAAAATAGATACTTACACAAATCAACTTGAAGATGAGATAGGAAAATTAAAAGAACAACTTAACAAATTTTAATTCTTTATAAACTTTTTAAATCTAGATAATCATACTAATTACTATGCGGGAGTTGCCAAGCCTGGTCTAAGGCGCTGGACAAAAATAAATTAGTTTATTTTTGGGCGATGCTTAGGACCCAGTCTCTTAGTGAGTTCGCAGGTTCGAATCCTGCCTCCCGCACCAATGTGATTTAATGAATGAAGGAATACATATTGCAATAATACCAGATGGAAACAGACGTTGGGCTAAAAAGAAAAGAAAGCCTACCATATATGGACACCAAAAAGGTGCTGAAACACTTGAAAATGTTCTAAAGTGGTCAGCAGAATATCCTGAAATAAAAATGATTAGTATATATGCACTTTCTACTGAAAATCTTAATCGTACTAAAAAAGAACTTATGGGTTTATGGAATGTCTACAAATCAAATCTTGAAAAAATATTAAGTTCTGAAGAAATAAAAAAGAATCAAATAAGAGTCAAAATACTTGGTGATTACAAACTGTGGGATTCCGACACTAAAAAAGTAGCTAAAGAAGTTATGACAAATACAAAAAATTATGGTAAAAGTGTTTTAAACATATTACTTGCATATGGCGGAAAATTTGAAATAATGAATTCTATTAATAGTTTACTTAGAAATAAATCAAAAAAAATACCAGTTGCTGGTAAAATTTTTGAAGATTTTCTAATGGTCAAAAAACCAGTTGATCTTGTAATAAGAACAGGTGGACAGCATAGATTATCTAACTTCTTATTATACCAAGCAGCTTATTCTGAAATATATTTTACAGACACCTTATGGCCTGATTTTGATAAAAGAGAATTTAATAAAATAATGAAATGGTATCATAAACAGCAAAAAAAACTTGGAAAATAAATCTAAACTTTAGACAATATACTAATAATTTTTTCCTTCTCAGCTGCTTCTATAAATTGTGCAAGTCTTGGCCCCTTTTCTCTATTAAATAAAACCAAATAAACTATTTTAAAGAATTCTTTAATTGAAATATCATTATCTTTAGATATGTCTGAAAATGCTTTTATCAGATCTTCTTTTGTATATTCAGTTCTAAGAAACGTAACAAGCTCTTCTATAACCCTTTTCTGCTTATCATCCAATTTAACTTTTGGACTATCTAATAAAATAAACATATGTTCTTGGCCATATTTCTCCATCCAGTTTTCCGCGCATTTTAATATTTGCAAATATCTCCTTCTATCCCCTTCTTCTATAATATTCAGTGATTTTAATGCATTTTCAGGTGTTCTGTAAATATTAATCAATTCTATACAATGTGTAAAATTTGGCTGTACAGGGATTTGTTTTGGAGGACTTATTGACATTTCATATACTCTTGACCAGTGTGCCTTATTTCTCTCAGAAGCCTTTTCTAGACCAAAATATATTCTTTCTGCTAAATAAAAATCATCATAAGTCTTAATTATGTCATCATCAAGAGGTAGACTGAATTCTTTATTAGGTTTTGTTCCAGCATAAAGATACATAAAAATTTCTGGCAAATAAATATCTAACATGTCTTTTACTGTTAAAACGTTTCCAAGAGAACTTGACATTTTAACACCTTGCCCCTTTAATTTAATCTGATTATATGCAACAAATTCTGGAGGAATACAAGGAAATACCACTTTAGCAATTTCTTTTGCTGTATCAAATGATCCACCTGGAGAAATATGATCTTTACCCCATGGTTCAAAAACTATATCATAATACCTCCACTTCATTGGAACTTCAATTCTCCACTTTAATTTTATAATTCCAGTTTTAGAAAAATCAAAAGTATTTTCATAACCACATTCGCACTTATATTTTATTGTGTATTCTCCATTATATTCAACTATTTCAGTAAAATCCTTTTTACATCTTTCACAATAAATTTCAGCTGGTGACCAATTATTATCAAGCGGTTCTTTTCTAAACTTATTTAATATTTCAATTAATTCTTTCCTACTATTTAACGCAATTTTAATCTCTTCTTTATATTTCAATTCCTTATAATTTTTGGTCTCAGAATGATATTCCGGCTTAATTCCAAGAAAAGATACATCATTCATAAATTGTTTTGAAAAGTGTTCAGAATAATTATCATGACAACCCCACGGATCTGGGATCTCACTTAATGGCATTCCAATATACTTTTCCCACTCAGCTGGCACATTTTCTGGAACCTTTCTAAACCTATCATAATCATCAAAATAACAAATAAATCTTACTTTCTTACCAAGTTTCTCAAACGCCCTATTAACTAAATAAACAGTTGCAAGTTCTCTAAATTTACCAACATGAATAATACCACTACTAGCTAAACCTGCTCTAATAGCATATTCTTTCTTATTTGGATTCCTTTCCACTATCCTTTTTACTATCTGGTCTGCCCAAAACATCTCTTCCATGGTTTCACCTAACTTATTTATATGACTCAATGTTATAAACATTTATGCTTGACCTATATTTCGTATCAGTTATTGCATTTTTTATCATACTAGGACTAGTCATATTTGCTGATCGAAAGAAAATTGAAATTAAATCATATGTAATCTTTATGAGAAGAACAAAAAGATTTAGAATTTTAATAGATGAAATAGCACAATTTTGGCCTGGATTTTGGAAAACAATAGGAACATTTGGAATAATAGTATGCTTTCTATACATGTTGCTTGGAACTGGATTTTTAATTAATAGTTCATACAACATAGCAGCGGGATTAGTTGACAAACCAACTATATCTTTAGTACTTCCAACGCCATTTTCTCAAGCATCTATAGGACCAGGATATATGAGTTTCCCATTCTGGTCGTGGTTCTTAATTATACTAATGATACTAATTCCACACGAACTATCTCATGGAATATTATCTAGAACAGAAAAAATTAAATTAAAATCAGTTGGATTGCTATTACTTGTCCTATCTCCAATAGCATTATTCATTACTGGACTATATGGTCTAATCGCTGGTGCCTTAACACTTGAAAGTCTTATGGTAGCACTATTCTTAATACTTCCTGGAGCATTTGTAGAACCAGATGAAAAACAACTAAAAAAGGCTAAAACAATAACAAGGCTTAGAGTATTTGCAGGAGGTTCTGCTGCTAACATATTTGTTGGACTTACCGTGTTTATGATTACTGCTTTCATTTTATGGCCAGCTATGATTAGTCCAGGTGTTGATATTTTCTATGTAAACCAATCAAGCCCAGCATCTAATGCAGGTTTAACAAATGGTACAATTATAACACATATTAATAATATTCCGGTCTCAGTAAGTTATTGTGAATATAATAATGGTGGAATAAATGCATTCCTTCCATACATGTGTAAATCAGGTTCTGGATATTTTGTAGAAGAAATTGGACAAGCTAAAATAGGAGATAATATACAAATGAGATCAGATGAAAAAACTTATGACATATTAGTAAAAGCAGTTGAAGTTGATGGAATTGAATATCCTTTTGTTGGAATACTTTACAAACCAATTATTAAAAACGGCGATCCCGGATTCCTATTTAGTCTAATAAGCTTTATGAGTTTACTTTGGATATTTTCATTTGCAGTTGCTATATTCAATATATTACCAATCTACCCTCTAGATGGTGGGTTAATGGTTGAAACTATTATTGAAAGGTTTAATAAGAAAAGCGCAAAAAAAATAGCTAGAGCAATAAGCTTAATTGTATTATTAATACTTTTGTATAACTTCTTTGGACCACTACTAATGTAAGTCCGCCACCCAAAAGATAACATTAGCTAGAACCCATGTTAACTACCTTAAAGTGATGTATTTATAAAGATTATCTTCTAACCATTTACTATAGGGATTACTATGAAAAGTAAATTATTTCAAAAAAACACAAGTGAAAATGTCAGAATAGAGATAATTCAATCACCGTTTGGAGATGATGGAATAGAGATAATTGGTGAGCCATCTCGATTTTATAATAATTATATATTGAATATACCGGAAAAAATATTATCTGTACAAAAAACTCTGGGAATAGAGGAATGTATATGGTTTGGAGCTCGAAAAATTACCGATAAAGAATATATTTTAGAAGATTTTTACATACCAAAAAAACAAGAAATCGGTTCTGTAACAGGTAAAATAAGCGCAGAAGAAAATTGTAAAACATTGAAGTATTTTGATCATAGTGGATTGAGAGCAATGATGCTTGGTCATAAACATCCAACAGATTATATTTCCCCTTCTAATTTAGATATTAAAGAAATGGAAAGCCGACCAGGAATAATTTTTTCTATTATATCTGAATATAATGATAAAATTGGATTTTATTGTTTAAAAGAAACTTGGCGTGGAGAAAAACAAAATATTTCTGTAGAATTACCATCATCTGCAAAATTAATAGAAAGAGACAGAAATTCAAGTATTTTTGGATTATATGAAATTTATCAAATCTAAACAGTAGAAGTCCACCACACCATTTAGTAACATTACCCAGAGTCCACCAAAAATCAAGATTTATTTAAACTGTTTCTACAATATATTTAAACTGTTTCTACAATATATTTACTAGGTGAATAATAGTGGTAACAAAAAAAGAAGTTGATAAATTCATAAAAAATCAGAAAAGCATTCATTTGTATAAAAAAGTTCAGAAAGCATTAAGAGATGTTTTGTTAGCCATGTCTGATGAAGATTATAGGAAAGTAACAAAAAATCTTATTTTAATGGTTGTTCATGAAACTTCATATGGACAACTTATGTATCATTCACCAGTTAAATCAAAATTTAAAATATTACAATTGTCTGTAGCCAAAGATATTGACATTAATATTCTTAGATGGATTATTGCACATGAACTTGGTCATGCAACACAAGGAAGAAACTGGAGAAGAGGAGACGATGAAAAATTAGAAAAAGATGCAGATAAAAAAGCAGAAAAGTGGGGGTTTAAAAAAACAAAGGCAATACAGAAATATGGAGATAAAGAATATACAGGAATAAAAAAATTATATAAAAGAATAAATAAAAAATAAAGCAAATCTACACTGTGATGTGCTTATATTCTAATTAAGCCCATTTCATCATTTAGTCACATTACCCAGAGCCTACCAAAATTAAGAAAGGCTTTTATATTCTATTTATTAATAACTTAATATGGGTAATAAAGAATTAACTAAAACTGCAAAAGAGGTTTCTAAACTTTTACAAAAACTTCCAGAAGTTAAAGCAATTGCTATTTATGGTTCTGTTGCAAAAGGAGTTTTTGATGAACATTCTGATATTGACATTATTTGTTTGTCTACAAAGGTACCTAAAATTACAGCAGTTAAAACACTTTTAAAAGAAAATAAAATCGGAATTGGTGAAATAAAACGAACAGGTGGTCTGAATGACCATGCAATGTATGTTGCACATTTCAAGAATAGAGAAATCCAAATTTTGTTTTTCTCGCTATATGTAATTGAAAATAACATAAAAGAAATTAAAAGAAGAGGTTACATATTTAAAGGTGAATCACATGTGGTAGATAAATCTTTTTATAATATTATACTATGGGACCCGAATAAAATATTTAAACGATTCAAAACACGATTAAAGAAACATACCGATAGTAAACCTTATGTTAAAAATATTTTATGGGCAGGAGTGAAGAAATTTGCAAAAGGTACCGAAGTATTTATAGCATTAAAAAGAGGAGGATATATTTGGATAAATAGCATGATAAATAGTAAATTAAATGATTATTTAGATTGTCTTTATACGATAAATGGTCGTTTTTTTCATGCTGGAGAACCAAAATGGGCATTTAAACAGATTCCAGCTTTTAAATATAAGCCAAAAAACTGTGTTAAACGTTTAGAGCAAATATCTTTACTTGGAAATGGTCCAAAAGATTTGAAGAAAAAAATGAGAATATTCAAAACCCTGATAAAAGATACAGAACCATTAATAAGAAAGGGGAAATAAATGAAAACAAAAAACATCTATTCATATCCAATAAATAAAAAGAATATTCAAAATGTAATAACAAAAGAATCTCCAGGCCATATATTATATCATAATGAAAAAACTGGATTTAAGTTTGATTTAAGAAATGCTACTGATTTTCTATGTGATGAGGGAACTTCTGTAATAGCAGCTTTAGATGGTGAAGTTATTGCTGTAATTGATAATGTAACAAAGAATTATGATGGAATGAATCCACCAATAGAAGATATTCTTTCTGAAAATGAACAAGTTGATAATGAAATAGTAATTAAGCATACTAATGGTGAATTTACAGACTATTGTCATTTGAAGCACAAAGGAGTTTTAGTAAAACCTGGTCAAAAAGTTAAAGCTGGTGATACTATTGGTTATAGTGGGGATACTGGGTGGTCAATTAAACCACATCTTCATTTTGTAGTATTCAGATTTTTGAAAGAAAAACCAGTAAAAGAATTAGAAAGTTTAAAAATACAGTTTAAAGAATAACACTTTAAGCCCACCACACACTTTAGTCACATTGAACCCTTTAGAAAAGTGTTCATCCAAAACGCGAATTTAAATCCTTTTCTATCTTAGTATAATTATGTATATAATACAAACCTCAAGTAATACTCCTGCATTGATTATACCTAAATCGTATCTTAGGGACCATTTAGTAAGAATCGATGACAGTACTTATGAAAAATTAACAGATTTTGTTAAAATTGATTAGAAATAATTAACCATTTTATTTAATTTGGTCAGCATAAAAATCAAAAGTATTAGCAATTAACTCAAAATATTCTAAAAAGGGACACCACACCATTTAGTAACATTACCCAGAGTCCACTCTTATAAATTTTATAATAAAAGAAATGTGGTGTGTTTCCACACCACTAAATTATTATTAAAACATTTTAATTGAAATGTATTTAATCTTCTTCGTCTTCATCATCGTCGAAATCATCGTCGTCGTCATCCCATTTCATTTTTAATCACTTCTTTTTATTTAACTAAAAATTCTTTAACTTAATTTATTTTTTTTCTGCTTTTTTCTTTTTTGCCATATTTACTACACCTCCTTTTACTAGTGTACAATACGTCTATAATTTAATAAGGAATCGAACCTGTATTTAAAGAAGTTGAAGTATTTTGTCAAAATTATGCATTATATAGCATATTATTTTTTCATGTTTATTTCTAAACAACTTTTAATTCTTTAACATCAGAATTTCTAGAAAGAAGTTCTCGAATAATTTTAATATTAGATCCACCTTTACCAAATACCGCTCCTCTATCTTTAGCAAGTAAAGTAACCTGAGCTTTACCACTGTTTAAAACTATTGTCTGAGCTTGTGGAATCATATTTTTAATAAACGCTTTATCCTCTTCATTCCATTCAAAGAGTTTAATTTGTTTTTTCAAAGCACGTTCTGCTTTCTTAATTGTCTCCCCACCTTTTCCAATAGCTATAGCAGCTTTCCCAGAATTAACTAAGAAATATATAACATCATTTGAAATACAATCCCTTACCTCTGTTTTAGTCATTGTTTCAAATGCTGAAATTAGACCTATCATCTCTGTATCAAATTCTCTCATCAAATCACTTTATTGATAACACTGCAACTGGGAATGGCTTACCACACATAATACCCAATTCCTTTGCTGTTCCATCAAAATCCTCTATCTTTGTCTCAGAAAGTTCAGAATATTTCACAATATCTTTTCTAACACTGTCTTGAACATTGTTTGCAATTATAACCAGTTTAACTTTTTTCAATTTAAGATTCTTTGTAGTTTCCTTAGTACCCATAATAACACTATTATTACCAAGGGCTTCTTTCAATTTATTCATCATTTCTCTCTGTTCAACCATAACAATCTTACTCTTTCTTAGGTTTAAATACTAAATCAAACATGCCTGTTCCAACAGGTACAACCTGATTTATCATTACATTTTCAACTATACTTTCCAACATATCAATTTCAGCAGTTGCTGCTGCTTTTGTTAAGTGTTTTATAGTTTCTTCAAAATTAGCTCTAGCTAATACTGAACCCTTTGCACCAGCTACTCCATATCGTCCAATTGCTTTAATTACACCATCTGATGTCATTGTATCTGCAACTAACAATATATGTCTAACATCAACATCAAGTCCTTGCTCATCCATTGCACCATGTGCTTCTCTATATATAATATTTCTAGCTGCTTCAACTCCTAAAACTTTTAAAACTTCATGAATATGATTTGTTGTCGTATATCTTCCATCAACTTCTGGCATCTCAAGAACCTTTGCAAGATTTGTACCCATAGTTGATAATATCCAACCACTGTCTTCTTGACTTACAATAACTTGTTTTATACTCTTAATTCCATTAACATGAACTTTCATAAGTTTTGCTTTTAATTTTTGCAAGGCAGCAACTGTAACTTCTTTCTTTGGTTTAATAGCAATACTATCCTTTCTTACCTTAACACTAACATCTGTTTTAATTAATTCTTTTATCACATCTGGTAAACTTTCCAAATTTACTTTTCTTTCTTTAACAATATCCATGTCAAACATAAATTCAAGCTGAGCATTTAACAGATCAATACTTGGTCTATATGTAATATGTTCTAAAAGTGTTTCTTGTATTTTTGCTGCAACTTTAGCAGCACCTTCTTTCGTATTAAATTGTTTCTTCAAATATATTCTCATATTAGGTGTTTTTGGAACTCTTCTTGCATCGAATATTTCTATTAATCTTGGAAGTCCCTGAGTTGTCAAAATCTGAGCAGCACCTGCTACGTGATAGGTACGCATCGTCATTTGTGTTGCTGGTTCTGAAATACTTTGTGCTGTTACAACACCAACTGCTTCTCCAGGTTCATAACAACTTTTATGATAAAGATCAATTATTAATTTTAGAGCTTTTTCTTTCTGTGAAGCAGTTAATTTGTATTCTTTAAATGATTCCTTTACATCATTTAATATTTTTGGCGGTAATATTTTTTCTGCATCTTTCATATCCATTTAAATCACCCTAATACAGATTGAATAATTGATTTAACATCAAGTACTCCCCAATCTGATTTTGCTGGATCTATTTTATCTTCACCTGGTGTGAATTGTATAATAACTTTTCTATTATCTCTTACAGTATAATCATATTCAACCTTTAAATCTTGTAATGCATTCATTAATCTTCTTTCAAGATAACCACTGTGTCTAGTTCTCAAAGATTTATCCATCAATGAACCTCTACCAGCCATTGCGTCAAAGAAAAATTCATATGGATTTAAACCTGATTTAAAACTACTTGCAATAAATCCATGTGGCATTGCTGACATGTCTCCAACATTAAAGAGTGATAATGTTCTATTACCCAAATTATATCCCCTATGTATTCTTTCACCAAGTGATCTTGCCTGACCAACATTTGCTGTTAATTGAACAATATGTGTCATAGAACCCCTTGATCCAGACTTTGCCATCTTAATAATACAATTGGTTTTATCAACTGATTCTTCTACAACTTTACCAATATCTTCATTAATTACCGTTACAGCATTTAGTATTTGTGCTTCAAGACTTTCTTTTGCTGTTTTTCCAGGAAATATATCTATCTTTCCCTGCTTAAACTTTTCAATTAAATCATAAACATTATTTTGTGCACCTTCAATTATCTTATTAACTTTCATTTCTGCTTTTTGACCAATTTCAATATCACTTGGTCCAACTGTAAATCCTGTTTTATCAATATATCTAATACCAAGTGCAGCAACTTTATCTATGAAAATATGTGCTTCATCTATTCCATATTCCTTTTCAATAATATCAATTAGTTTTCCTGCTTCTCGTCCAATGGCTTTTACATCAATTGTTCCTTTAATCAATTGTCCACCCTTAACAACTGCTTCTTCACCATCTTTCATCTTAAATGTTAAATTAAGTCCCTTTGGAAGAATCATACTAAATACTTCCTTTCCTGTAAATGTTTTCTTTTTTGGAAGTTCAACTATATGTCCAATATCTGATAGTATTCTAAATACTTCTTCTCTTGTCAATACAACTCCGTCTTCTGTTAATGTATAAATTCCTGAAACATGATCCTGTTCACAACCAATAATTGGCCCACCAAATCTTGGCGATCTAATATGTCTTTGAACTTCCATTAATAATTCTGCTTCTGATCTAGCTTCTTCTGTTTGAAGGACATGAAGATTCATTTCATCTCCATCGAAATCAGCATTATATGGTGCGCATACACAAGTATTCAGTGTAAATGTTCTCCAAGGAGTTATTCGAACCCTGTGAGCCATTATTGACATTCTATGTAATGAAGGCTGTCTATTGAACAAAACAATATCTCCATTTTGTAAATGTCTTTCAATTGTATAACCTGGTTCAATTTCTGATATAATTTCTTCTTTAAATTCATCTGTTATTTTTTTCTTTCTTCCATCTGGTCTTATTACATAATTTGCAGAAGGCCAATTCGGAGAATTCATAACTAATTCTTTCATCACGTCAACATTATTTTCATTTACACTTACTGGTATTGTAAGCTCTTTTGCAATAGATAAAGGTACACCAACTTCGTTTATACTTAAACATGGATCTGGTGAAATTACTGTTCGTGCAGAAAAATTAACTCTTTTACCAGAAAGATTTTGTCTAAATCTACCTTCTTTTGATTTTAATCTATCTGCTAATGTCTTAAGCGGTCTTCCTGATCTATGTCTTGCTGCTGGAATTCCTGCTAAAGCATTATCAAAGAATGTTGAAACATGATATTGTAATAATTCCCAAAGATCTTCAATAATAAAATCAGGTGCTCCTATTTCAATATTTTCCTTAAGTCTCTGATTTATTCTAATTATATCTACTAACTTATGTGTCAAATCATCTTCAGATCTATTTCCAGTTTCCAATGTAATTGATGGTCGCATAATAACTGGTGGCACTGGCAACAGTGTTAATATAAGCCATTCTGGCCGTCCTCCTTTGAATTCAATTGCTTCAAGGTCCTCGTCTATCATCTTTTCAAGTCTTTCTCTTATCTGAAGTTGTGTCAATGTCGCTTCTCCTTCCAAAAAAGAATATGGTTTTTGGAAAGTTATTTTTTGTTGTTCTTCACTACAATGTGGACAATTCTTTATTGTCGTTGTTGATGAAGTTGATATTAATCTTCCACAAGACCGACAACTAATTTTCAATAATTTATAAATTAATTTAGCATAAAGTACATGTACAATAGGTCGAACTAATTCAATATGACCAAAGTGCCCTGAACATAATCCCATTGGTTTTCCACAAGTTCTACATCTCAAACCAGGATCAATAACACCCAACTTTGGATCCATTACTCCACCCTCTAATGGAAAGCCGTCATTATCGTATAATTCCGGTTTTAATACCTCCATAGCTGACAGTTTCTTCACCATTTGTGGTGACAATAAGCTAAATTGAATTGATTCTAACATTTTAACCGCTCACATTTAATTTTGGATATATCATCATTGCTTTTAATTCATCCAATAATAATTTGAATGCATATGACATCTCTGTGTCAACAACATCAGTATCTTTACAAACAGGACAAATATATTTGTCTTTTGTTCTATCCCATAATGCTACTAAACCACATGCCTTGCAAATTGGTATTATAATTTTATCTGAATCGAATCTTTCTTTTAATGTTAATACTGCACCATGTGCAATCAAACAATCCTTTTCCATTTCTCCTAATCTTAGACCACCTTCTTTTGCCTTACCTTCTGTTGGCTGTCTTGTTAGCAGTGTTACTGGTCCTCTTGATCTTGATTGTATCTTATTTGCAACCATATGATCAAGTTTCTGATAAAACACAAGTCCGGTAAAAATTTCAACATCATACTTTTCTCCAGTAATTCCATTATACATTACTTCTTTACCATCACTTCTAAATCCTAAACTTCTTAATAGGTTTTTAATATTATCTTCAGTCTCTCCTGTAAATGCTGAACCATCAATGCTATTTGCATTCAATGCAGCTGTTTTACTTGAAAGTATTTCTAATAACTGTCCAAATGTTTGTCTAGATGGTATTGAGTGAGGATTAACTATAATGTCTGGTGTTAAACCAGTTGAAGTAAATGGCATATTTTCTTCAAATTCAATTAAACCAATTACAGATTTCTGTCCATGTCTTGAAGCAAATTTATCTCCAAGTTCTGGAATTCTTAAATCTCTAACAGAAACTTTTGCAAGTTTTGCACCATTTCCAGTTGAAGTTAAAAATACTCTATCAACAATTCCATTTTCTCCATGTCTAACTGCAACAGAATTTTCTCTCATATTAGCAATTCCTGACATCAACTCATTTGCTGATAAGAATCTCAATGGTGACATCCGTCCAACTAAAACATCATCACTCTTTACTACTAATTCTGGTGATATTACACCATCTTCTGCTAATTTCAAATAATCATCTTCAGTTCTATATCCTCTTACATCTTTATCCGGAACTCCAATTTGGTCTTCTTGACCTCCCCAATATCTTTTCTGATCACCTGAATAAATTCTATAAAAAAATGAGCGAAATAAACCTCTGTCAATTGATGCCTTGTTAAACACAACAGCATCCTCCATATTATATCCATGATAACTTGAAACCGCAACAATTACATTTTGTCCTGCTGGATGATGTGTTAAACCAGCAATTTCTGTTGTATCTGTATTTGTTAATGGTCTTTGTGGATACAATAATACGTTTGCCTTCGTATCAGTTCTAAGCATAAAATTATTTTGATAAACACCAATAGCCTGTCCAACCATTTTAGCACCAAAGTTTACTCGGTCTCCTCTATTGTGTTCTGGGAATGTTACTAAACTTGCCGATAAGCCCAATATTGAAATCGGAACCAATTCTAAATGTGTATGATCAACTGTTATATCTTTTTCATAAAGCGCTGATAAAATAGAATCTTCTTCTTCTGCATCTATCATTTCAAAAATACTCATCTTAATTAAATCAGACCATCTTATTTCTCCTTCTTCTAATTTTCTTAAATGTTCTTCTGTTAATCTTGGTATCTTATTTTCTACAACTATTAGCGGTCTTCTTACTCTTCCTATATCTGTATTAATTCTTACCTCTTTAGTATCAGGATAAAAAGAAAAATTAACTTCACTCGTAATCTTTCCTGTTCTTCTTTTATCTCTTAAATTATCAACAAATTCTTTTCCATTTAACACACTTCCAATTGGAACTCCATCTAAAAATACCTCAACATCTCCTTCTTTATCAAATTTCATATACGTTTTTAATTTAACCATTTCTTCTTCACTTGCACCTTTTGTAATTTCAGCAAACATTGAAAGATGTTTTCTCAAACCAATTGTAGGTCCTTCTGGTGTTTCTGCTGGACAAAATCTACCCCAATGTGTTGCATGTAACTCTCTTGCTTCAAAGTGTTCTTGAGTTGTTGTAAGTGGTGATAATGCTAATCTTAAATGTGATAATGAATGAACATAATTTTTTCTTTCTAATCTTTGAGAAACTCCTGTTCGTCCACCTACCCATGCTCCTGTTGCCATTGCAGATGCTAATTGATTTGTAACAACATTTGATTCAACAATAGTTTGAATTGGTGGTAATTTTCCTCTCTTTGCCATCTTCTGATAATTATATTTTATTCTTGCTACAAGCCCCCATTTACCAACAAGAATTGATCTAAACAATAATTCCAATAAATCTCCAGATAATTTTATTCTTTTATTTCCATAATGATCTAAATCGTCTTCTGGTATTTTATCAAGTGCAAGATTTGTTAATCTCTTAACTGCTTTCAAAAGATATCTTGCTTTTTCCATTCTATTTTTTGGTTCTTGGCCTAAATGTGGTAAAAGATACTTATCAATCAGTGTTTCAACTCTCTGTTTCTGATATTCTTTTTGTATAATTTTCAAATGACCCGCAATATAAGTTATTGCTTGCCCAGGAGTTTGAACTTCGGTTTGATATAAATTACCATAAAATTCACTCATTACGTCTTCATCAGCAAGTTCATCTACAATATCTTTATCCTTCATCATACCAAGAATTTTAATTAAAACTACAATTGGTAATCTTCTAACATTTGCAAATGAAATATAAATCGAACCATCATTTTTTCGTTCAATAGAATGTCGTTGAACATATCCATTATGTTCTGAATTAACTCTTAACATCTCTGTAAAGTTCCCAATATTTTGCTTTTGGAGAATCATACGATTAGGTGCTATTTCTTCTATTAAAACTAAGGTTCTTTCTGTTCCATTCATTATAAAATATGCTCCTGGATCTTGACAATCTTCTCCATTTTCTATTAATTCTTCATCACTCATTTTGCTTAATGGACACAAATCTGATCTAAGCATAACTGGTATTTCACCAAATTGAACATTAACTGTTTCCTGTTCAGTTTTATTTATCTTAGGAATAAGCTCTACATAAACCGGAGCTGTATAAGAAAAATCTCTTAATCTTGCCTCCATTGGTAATATTTTTCTAACAGAACCTTCTGCTTCTTTAACTGAAGGTGCTCCAACAGTTACTTTACCTAAACCGATAACAAGTTCGCCTATTTCTGGAACTTCTGGCCTTATCTCTTTAATCTCATTGACTATGCTTTGTAATCTATTTTTAACAAAATTATTATAACTTTGAATCTGAAAATCTACAAACCCGACATCCCTATCAAATGAATTTAATAATGCTTTACTGCTCATGATATCACTTCTTGACAACAAATCTGTAATATAGGGCTATTCCTGCTGTCGGGGAATCCCTAACTATTTTTAAAATATCTCCTTCTTCTGCTTCTATAGCCTTAACCGCAGGATCAGTTTTTAGAATTTTTGGTAACTGTTCTGCTATTATGTTAAATTTGTCTAGAAGTTCTTTTCTTTCTGCTTCACCAATAACGATATGTTCTGGTACTAATTCATGTGTCAGAACGTTAAATTCGTTATCAGTCAATATATCACCAGGAAGAGCACTTAGTCTCTTTGTATGAACGACGAAAATGCTGTTGACTTTATAGGTTTATTAAGTTTATAAAGTTTTCGGTTTTTGACGTACATGTAAAAATTAGCTTTTTCTTTGTCTTTTCTTCTTTTTTGTCTTTAATGTTTTCTTTTTTCTAGTTCTTACTTTTTCACTTACAACTATTTTAACAGGAGTTTGTGGTTCTGGAAAAGTTATTCTAATTATAAGATTTATTATACCTAAAGAAATTACAAGCATTCCAATCCAAACAAAAAATTCTATTATCATTGTTGTTCCAAGAATAACTAGTGCTATTCCAAACATAACTGATATCACAAACAATCCAATTGCAACCGGGTTTCTCATAACAATTATTTCATCTGTCTATTTAAAAAACTTCGCTTTGTCATATTCATGTTTACACATATTTCTAAAACACAATATTGTTCATATTTAAAAAATAAATGGCGGGCCTAACGGGATTCGAACCCGCGACCCCTTGATTAAGAGTCAAGTGCTTTTGGCTTAAAGATGTCACCATCTAAAATCTGCCAGACTGAGCTATAGGCCCCATAGAACTATAGATAATAGTAAGATTATTTAAATTTACTTCTTTCTAAGTCGTGTTAAAACGTTTTTCCAATTCCATCTATATTTTTTAACTCTTGATCTTGGATATCCACACTTTGCACACTTCTTCTTTCTAACATGATAAGCTGCTTTACCACATCTCCTACATGGAATGTGTGTAATCTTATTACGTTTACCTTGTGAAGGTGTTCCTTTACTCATTTAAATCACTCTGCAGGTGAAACAAGAATTATTGTGTCTCCTCTAACCAAAGCTGAACCAAGCGTGATTTCTGAACCGTCTTTTCTTTCTATTGATTCTTCTAACCAAATGTTCAAATGTAAATCAAATGCTTGTAAAACTCCAGTTATTTCTGATCCATTCTTGAGTTTTAAAATTACTCTCTTTCCTTTTGCTTTATCCAATACATCTAATGGTCTTGATGTCATGTTATTCACTTAGTTATTCTGTATTATGTAAATATATAAAGGTTTTGTTTTACTATGGTAAGTATTCTAGCTGTTTATTATACTTAGAAAATAAATGTTCTTGATTATATTCAACATCAGCTAAAGATTTCATATAATTAAATAAAGCAACCGGGACAGTTGTTCCAATATAAATAATAGCTCCTGGTATTTCAAGTCCGTCAACTGTTGTCATGTATAGGCCCGCTGTTCTTATTGCTCCTGAAGCCATACCTAGAACAATTTCTTCTTCGTCACATTCCCACTCAGTTGGACATGCATCACCTAAGAATGGAATAAGTGGAACTGCTCCTCCTCTTACATAATAGTACATTTCTTTTAACTTATCTTTTGTACTTTCTTTCATAACAATTAATAAAACACAAAAACTTAAATATCTATTCATATCGTAGTGCATCAACTGGATTCATTTTAGCTGCTTTTCTTGCAGGCCATACTCCAGATATTATTCCAGCTAAAACTGAAAATGATAAAGCAAAAATTGCTAACCCAAGACTAACGCTTGTATTAATCGGAATAAAAAATGAACTTCCATAAAATGAAATACCAGCTGACATTAGTGCTCCAACTATTACTCCAATTAGTCCGCCAAAGAATCCTAACATTCCAGATTCAATTAAAAATATTTCCATAATTTGATAATCAGTTGCACCAATTGCTTTCATGATTCCAATCTCTCTTGTTCGTTCCATTACAGACATAAGCATTGTATTTGCAATACCTACTCCTGCTACTACTAGTGATATTGATGCAATACCTGCAAGAACTAAAGATATAATATCAAATATCCCTGCAATTTGATCAGCAAGCTGTTCAGTTGTAATTGCAGAAAATACATCTTCACCATATTTATCATCTAGCTTTTCTTCTATTTTTTCTGCAACCCGGTCAACATTATCTACATTACTTGCTGAAGCATAAATCATAGTTAACTCTTCTGTCTTTCCAAACAAATCTCTATAATCACCAACAGACATCATTATCATATTATCATCTTGTGGACTTCCTGTTGATTTTAAAACACCAACAACTTTGAATTTAGAACCTTTAATTTCAATCGTATCTCCTACATCAATATCTCTATCAAATTTTGTTTTAACAATAGAACCAATAACTACTGCTCTCGTTTCACCTTTTTTATAATATCTTCCACTCTCAAATTCAAAAGATGCAATATCTTCAAAAAATTCTCTTGCATCATCTGATTCTAAACCAGAAACATAAACAGTAGCAAAATCTCCACGATATTCAATGGGGTATTGGCTATATACCATTCCAGTTGCACTAGCTACTCCAGAAATCTTTTCTATTAATTTAATATCATCATCTTCTAAAGAAACTTCACCACCCATACCAGTTGCAGGTCCTTGAAATCCTCCAGCCATAACTATTATTTTATCTGCACCAAAATCTTCAAATGCATCTTCAATAGAAGCTTGCATTCCGTCTCCAACAGAAATTAATGCAACAATTGCTGCAATTCCAATTATTATTCCTAATACATTTAGAAGAAACATAAATCGCTTACGCTTTATACTATACAAAGATATTTTCAAACTCTCTTTAAACAATTAAATCACTTTTTCTTTTTTTTCTTCTTGAAATACCAATAAGAAGCAGCAATTATTATTATCAGTAATAATACAAAACCATAATTAATTCCAAATGAAGGTCTTACTGTAACTATTTTGTCTTCAGAATATTCATTATTGAAAAGGTCTTTATAATCAAGATTTAATGTTAATTCATATTCTCCTACTGATCTTGGTTGAGGAATTTCTATTGTTTCTGAATCATCTGAATCTAAAGTTCCAATATAAAATTCTTTACTAACTTTATCAGCTGTTGCTGTTACTGTAAGATATTCTGCAGAACCTGTTCCTCTATTAGAAATAGTTACTAACGATGTTCCACCAATTGCACTATCAACAGTTACAACAAAATCAATTTTTCCTGCAACAGTTAATCCAATATATTTTGTTTCAGAATATTGATTAACTCTTGTCTCATCATAATATCCAAGTGTAATAGGTACTGAATTAATTCCAATATCTGCATCTGGATCAATTGTTATCATAAATCCCAAATCTGTTGTTTTTCCACCACCTAATTCGTCTATAACAATTTCGCCTGCTGATTCTGGTATTGTAAATACATCACTCTGATTCAAAGTAACTACTAAATCTTTTGCCGGTCCTTGTCCTGAATTTTTAACATCAAAAGTAAGCCATATTGTTTTACCAGGAGATATTGTATCATTATATTTTACATTAACTATTTGTAAAATTGGTGCTCTCTTAATTGTAATTGGAATAGTAAATGTTTTAGAATATTGTGAAGTTCCAGTATAATAATCAACAATTAGATTAACATAAGATGTTCTTGAAATTGCATCTTCATCTGCCTTAACTGTAATAGATCCTTGAGCTGTTCCTGATGCTAATAGGCCACCAAGTTCTATTTGCCCAGAAGTTACACTTAAATCTGGTCCTCCTGATGATTTAATAACAACATTTGTTAAAGATGTTGTTCCTGTATTTGAAATCACAAGATCAATAGTTGTTGCCGCACCTGGTCTTAATGTACTAACTGCTGTTGACCATGAAACATCTAAAGATACACTAGCTAAAACTGC
>Ga0180732_1000723_pt1 | contig 25062 bp, 34 predicted proteins | sample KR11_01MetaG_FD_148674 | JGI IMG/M metagenome (GOLD analysis project Ga0180732, IMG submission 148674) | Groundwater microbial communities from the Olkiluoto Island deep subsurface site, Finland - KR11_0.1 MetaG | ecosystem: Environmental > Aquatic > Deep subsurface > Groundwater | place... | reverse complement strand
TGTTTAATCTTCTTAATTCTTCAGAAGCTTCTTCCTCCTTCCTTCCATATATTTTTTGTCTAGGTCCGCTTTCTGTAAGAGATATACCTTCTTTCTTCTTTTTTTCTTCTTTTTTTTCAGGCTGTTGAAATTGCATAGGATATGGATATGGTATTCCTTGTACAGGTATTGCTTTAGACTTTCGTTCTTTTTCCTCTTCCTCTTTCTTTTTACGATAGCCTTTTGCTGCTTCATTGAATACTCTGCCTGCACTTACACTCATGATAATACAACCTCACCTAAATCGTATTTTATATTTAAAACCCCGTTTGTACTGTATATAATGTTGGTAGACTTAATATTAATGTTATATACGTTTAGAACATCTCCAATTTTAAAGTTTTGTGTACTATTGATATTTAGATTATTTTTAGTCGTGTCATATCTAATTATGTAATTGTGTCCAGAAAGTACTGGCGGAATACTTAATTTGTAATTTATTGCGCTATTAGTTGCTTCTCCAGTTTCGTATATATTTACAATAGAACTTCTAATTAATTCTCCTACTTTTTGCATTTGTATTGTAGAAGAATCTTCTCTTATATTTGCATTTATTTCTGTAAATGTTAAATACACACTTAAAACCATTACTATTCCTATTGCAAAGAATAACAAATATTCTATTGCAAGATACTGTCCTTTCATAAGACTATTTTGTACAAGCCCCTATAAAAGATTACTGAAAAGTCAATTTTATGCTATTATAGGTTATTTCTCCACTTTTGAAGCTATTTCCCCTTTCTATATATATTTTTTGAGGAGTAGCTACCCTTGGTCTATCTGTTTCTAAATGAATAGCGTATGACCTTTCTGGATTATCATCAGAATAAAATAATTGTAGTCTCAATATCGTTCCTTCTTTAATTTCTCTAATTTCTGAATTTTCACCAACAGTAATATTAATCCATTCATTTGGTATATCAACAGTCATTGTTGTTCTTATCTCAATTATGTTAGTTCCAACAAGTTCTATTGGTGCATTTATTCCATAGTCTATAGAATCTTTTCCACCAAATTTCATTACATTTTGTATCTTACTATCTAGTTGATTCATAAATGCTTCTACTGAATTAAGTTTAGCCATATCAGAATTTCTTTCAAACAAACTTTGACTCCAAACTACTGAAGATAGAAAGAGTGATACACCTATTAAAAATAATAGAACAAAAACAATTACTTCAGATGCTCCTTTCATAGATAATTATTAACAAAAATGCTATTTAACACTATGGTTGTTTCTAGCTACATCCACTTACATCCCATGCACAACTTGAACACCCAAGATCCCCAGCTGTATATAATCCTGCGTCGTAAACAACACACTGGTCTACTCCATCACCATATGTTCCTAAATTTGTTCCATCGCATTCTTCTGTTCCTTCAATCACACCATCTCCACAAACTGCTACCACTGCACATGCTGGTAATGATGTTATTTGATTTAAACTACCATATATTACTTTAATTTCGACACCACAAAAATCTCCTTTGTATGCACCATCGTTATTAATTTCAATTGTAATTACGTTACCAACTTCTAAAGTTCCAGTTATAGCGCTTGTTTTATTAGCCAACTGATTATTTACAATTATGTTCATTTTACTTAGATCAATATTGCTTGATCCCGTATTTGCTACAACTATTTGTGCTAAAGAACCACTTACTCTATTTACCGCAGCAATTGAAAATTGAGTTGATATTGTATCTGCTGTTCCTTCTGCTGCTTCACTTGCACCTTGTGTAATAGTATCAAATACTCCAGTAAACCAAACATAAGCTGCTGCTGATAGTGCAACTGTTATCATAAGAATTAAAACTACTGCAATTACTGCTGATATTCCTTTCATTGGTTTACACCACGTCTTAATTTTATACTAGGATAAGAAGCCATTAATTTTGAAACCGGAGTTCCAGATTTAACCTTTTTATTTAAATTATCTAAAGCATCAAGTATTGCTTTGTTCTGTTCTGTCATTGCAGCAAACTGTTCAAGAATTGGTTTCATTGTTTCTGAAGTAGGACCGTGTAATTCTTCCTTTCCAGCATGTTCAATTAGTCCAATTAGGTCTCTCATCTCATCTATTAATTGATCAATCTTTAATGGTAATTTTGCTAACTCACTTCTTAAGTCTAAATTAGCTCTAATAACTTCATTAATTATTTTTTGATTTGTTTTAATAAGTTCTATTATTTGATTAACTAAACTTTGAAGTTGTGGTATTGAACCTGCTCTTTCTAAACCTTCCATTCGGTCTTCTAAACGTTTTATTGGAGCAAGAGGAACCATTCTATAATTATCTTTATCTCCTTCAACAATTTCGAACTCATCTACCATAGATTAAAATTTATGAATACTTCTATATAAACGTTACTAAAAACAAGCAGGAAATAATGAATTAGCTTTGGATTGGTGGTGTTACTGGATTTACACTTGCCTCTATTTCTGGACACACTATGATTTCTTCATCTTCTCCAGCAGGTGAATTTATCATTAGTGTTATTGTCTCTTCTGGACCAATGCTCGCTCTTTCATATACGAATTCTACTATTTCACCAGCTGCCAATTCAGTTTCAAGAATGTTCTCACCTACAATTGTTTGAAATTCGTTTGCAATTGCTTTGTTATTGACATATGCAGAAATTTCTCCAGAGTCTATGTCTAAACTTCCAGTACTTTTTACTGTAAATATTAAAGTATTGATACTATTCATTTCGTTTCCATTACAAGTAGCGGTAACGATTTTAGCATTTTTCTCCATCATATCTAATTGTCCACCAATCTGATCGTCTGTTGAATCACTAACTGTTCCAAATAAATCTACTGACCATGCATAAGCAAGACCAATTATAGCTACTGTTATAACTACAATCAACACCGTTGCCAGCACAGCTGATATTCCTTTCATAAAAATATTTTAGCGTTACCACTATTTAAGTTTAATAAAAGAAAAGAAAAACAAAAATTAACACATTACAGTTTTTTCAACTATTCCTGCTGGTGCATCTACTTCTAAAATGTCTTCATCTCCAACTGAAACAAAATCACTTGTTTCATATTGTAGAGATGTGTTTCCAGCACCAAGGTTGTCAAATATTACATCTGTTACCTGTTGACTATTTACATATGCTGAAAGTTCAGAAGCAAGAATGTCTTCAGTTCCTGTGCTTTTAATAGTAAAGCTAATTATTCCGTTTTCACATCCTGCTGTGACAATTTGTATTCTTTTCTCCATCATATCTAATTGTCCACCAATCTGATCGTCTGTTGAATCACTAACTGTTCCAAATAAATCTACTGACCATGCATAAGCAAGACCAATTATAGCTACTGTTATAACTACAATCAACACCGTTGCCAGCACAGCTGATATTCCTTTTTTCATTTAAATCACTAAGAACTAATTAGAAAGACGGTTATATAAAATTACCTAGATAATTATTATTATGAGAAAACCTAAATTTTTATATCATGGAAGTGCAAAGGAATTAATTGGAAATAAATTAATACCGAAAAAAGCAAAAGATTTAGGAAAGAAATCAGAAAATTTACATACAGCTGTATATGCAACAAAGAAAAAACAAATAGCAATTGCAATGGCCATAATAAGTTGTAGAGGTGTTTACAAATCTAGTTTATCTTTTAACAAATCATCTAAGAGTAAAACATATGGTACTATACATATAGGATGGCCAAAACAAGAATACATCTATCTATATACGTTATCTTCTAAAACTTTCAAACCAACTGATAAACGGGGACTTCAGTGGATTTCAGAAAAAGCAGTTAAGCCAGAAAAAATAGATAAATTATTAGTAAAAGACTATATTAAATTAGTAAAAAAAGTAAACAAAAAAGAATAAAAAATCAATGGATTTCAAATAAGGTTTTAGATCAAAATTACGTCATACCCGGCATTCCCATTCCACCCATTCCTGGAGGCATACCCTGTGGCATTTGTGGTTGCTTTGAAGAACCACCTGCAATTATATCATCAATTCTTAAAATCATTTCTGCTACTTCTCCAGCTGATTTAATTGCTTGTGTTTTGATTTTCAAAGGTTCAATTACACCTTTTTCTAACATGTCTACTATTTTTCCAGTATAAACATCAATACCATAAGTTGATTTTCCTTCATCATGTGCTGATCGTAATTGAACTAACATATCAATTGGATCTAATCCAGCATTTTCTGCAAGTGTTCGTGGAATAATTTCCATTGCTTCTGCAAATGCAACTATTGCTAATTGTTCTCTTCCAGAATAACTTTGTGCAAATTTCAAAAGACCTTTTGAAACAGCTTCTTCTGGACTACCTCCTCCTGCAACTATTTTCCCAATTTCTAATGCAGATGAGATTCCTCTTATTGCATCTTGCATTGCTCTTTCTACTTCTTCAACAACATGTTCTGTCCCACCTCTTATTAGAATTGAAACAGCTTTTGGATCTTTACATTCTCTAATAAATATCATTTCTTCGCCAGCAACTTTTTTCTCTTCAACTAATCCAGCAAATCCTAAATCACTTTCAGATAAATCATTTAAACTCATAGCAATTTTTCCACCTGTTGCTCTTGCTAATTTCTCCATATCAGATTTCTTTACTCTTCGTAAAACCATAATTCCTTTTTTTGCTAAATAATGTTGTGCCATGTCATCAATTCCTTTTTGACAAAATAAAACAGTACAATTACTGTTAGCAACTTTTTCAACCATTCCTTTCAAAATCTTATCTTCTTGGTCTAAGAAACTTTGTAATTGTTCTGGACTTGTTATTTGAATTCTTGCTTCAGTTTCAGTTTTATCCATTTCTAATGGAATATCAATTAATGCAATTTTTGCGTCTTTAACAGATTTTGGCATGCCTGGGTGGACAACTTCTTTGTCAATTATTAAGCCCATGATTAATTCTGTATCTTCAATTGATCCACCTTGTTTCTTTTCGATTTTAATATTTTCTGGGTCATAATCAGATACAGTTGTTATTGCTTCAACTGAGATATTTGCTAAATGGTCTGAAGCTTTTTCAGAACTTTTTCCAGTCATTGCGGTTATAGCAATTTTTGTTAAATTTTCTTTATCTCCTACATTAATATCTATTGAAATATCATTTAAAATTTCTAATGCTTTTATTTTTGCGTATTTGTATCCTTTTGTTATTACAGTAGAATGTATATTTTGATCTAGCAAACCTTCAGCTTTTTTTAATAATTCACCTGCTATTATTGCTGCTGTAGTTGTTCCATCTCCAACTTCTTCATCTTGAGTTTTTGCTACTTCGACTAACATTTTAGCTGCTGGATGTTCAATTTGCATTTCTTCAAGAATTGTAACTCCATCATTAGTTATTATAATATCACCCATAGAATCTACAATCATCTTATCCATACCTTTTGGACCAAGGGTTGTTCTTACTGCATCTGCTACTGCTTTAGCTGCTGCTATGTTAGCATATTGTGCACCCCTATTCATTGATTTGAATGCACCTTCTGGTAAGACATAAATTGGTTGATTTGAATTTTGATTCATTGTAGCCACCTAATAAAGATTAGTATCAAATGAAACCTTTTAAGCTTAACTATTTATGAAAGTTCAATTAAGTATTAGCATGAAAAAATCAATAAGAAAAGGATTTGGTTTTGGACTAACATCAGGAATAATAACAACTCTTGGAATAATTGTCGGTCTAGCTTATGGTACTAATTCTAAAATCGCGGTTCTTGGAGGCATTCTTGTTATAGCTATAGCTGATGCTTTGTCAGACTCGTTAGGTATTCATATTTCAGAAGAATCAAATGGGATAGCTAAAAAAGAGATATGGGAATCTACAATTTCTACGTTTGTAACAAAATTTATAGTTGCATTATCATTTGTTGTTCCAGTATTTTTATTATCTTTAGTCGGTGCAGTTATTGTAAGTATTATCTGGGGCCTTTCTTTGATAGTAGGTTTTAGTTTTTATATTTCTAAGAAAAATCAAATTAAATCATACAAATCAGTTTTAGAACATTTAACAATTGCAATACTTGTTATAATTATAACTTATTATCTTGGAACTTGGGTTTCAACATTTGGTTAATTATTTTAGAAGTTCTTTTGCTTTTATTAAATCATCAACTTTGAAAGCAACGTGTGCTGTTCCTTGATCTCGATCCATTAAAAAAACAGATTCAATATTAATATTTAGATTAGACATTGCTCTAGCAACTTTAGCTATTTCACCTGGCTTATCTAATAAATGTACTAGAACAATTTCATGTTCTCTAAACTCAAGTCCAGCATCTTTTAGAGCATCTCTTGTTACTTCTTCATCATCTGTAACAATTTTAATTACTCCACCACTTTCTTTAGTATCTGTAGCTATTGCTTTGATATTTACTCTTGATTGTGCTAGTACATCTGTAACTGTAGCTAGACATCCAATTTTATTTGCAACCGAAATTTCGAATTGTCTCATACTAATAGTATGGTTAGTAAGACATTTAAATTATGCTAGTCTTACTTAATAGTAACCAATGGGCTCGTAACTCAGCCCGATTACCCTTCTTTTTGAGTTCTGGAATAAGTAAATATAATTAACTATCTAATGTAAGTATGCAAGTCGGTTTTGATAATTGTAAGAGATATTACAGTTCTAAAGACAAGAAGAAAGATATTGTTATTCCAATAGAAATGACAGAAGATTTAGCTGAAGATATTGGAATTCATATTGGTGACGGGAGCATGTATCTAAATAAAAATGGTGGATATGCTATTAGTTGTTTTGGAGATGCGGTTGAAGATAAAGAACATTATTTAAAAAGAATAATGCCATTAAAACAGAAATTATTTAATTTGCCAATAAAGATTAGCGGAAGAAAAGATGTATTTGGATTTACCATTTGCTCAAAAGCACTGTACCGCTTTTATCTTTCTTTTGGAATCCCAACAGGATCAAAGGCAAAATCAATTTGTGTACCAGATATAATTAAGAAATCTTACAAAAATATAAAATTTGCTTTCCTCAGAGGACTTGCAGATACTGATTTTTCATTAATGTTTAAAGCAAAGAGTGCTAAACATGAAAGGCATTACTATCCTACGATTTCAGCTTCTTTCGCAAGCAAGAAATTAGTTAAAGATATAATAGAGATTTTAGATGAAATGAATTTTAAAACAGCATTTACAGAATCTTCTGGAAAAAGACTCGGTAAAATCCATAAGTGTTATAGATTAGATATTAATGGTCGGGAAAATTTAGAGAGATGGATGGGATTAATAGGTTTTAATAATCCAAAGCATTATACTAAATATTTAATCTGGAAAAAGTTTGGTTTTTGTAAACCTAAAACAACATTAGAACAAAGAAGACGATTTCTAGAAAATCAATATATTTAAAAGATGTTATACTATTCTATATCTATGGGCGGGTGGCGCAGCCTGGTTAGTCGTGCCTGTCTTATAAAGAGGCGTTAGTCTCTTTTGCGGCAAACCTTCGTAAAAGCAGGAGGTCGGGAGTTCAAATCTCCCTCCGCCCACCATTGTGATTACCATGATTCATAAACACATAAAAAAACATGTAATAAAGCATAAGAAAAAATATACTAGATTTATTCTGTATTTCTTAATACTGTTAACATTTGGAGTTATAGAAGATGTTACTGCAGTATATTTAACAACTGGCGAAGATATGATGGAAGTCATTGGTGTAGCTGTGCTACTTTCATTTATCTTTACAGTAATAGGTGAAGGAATAGAATTAATTTATGAGCGAGGAAAAAAGTTTAAGAAATAATTTTCTTTTCTCTTACTAGTCTACAAATAATGCACATTTCTTCAGAACCAGTGCTATGTTCAATTTCTCCTGATGCCATTCTTCCAGCTAAAGTTTTGATTGCTTTTTTTATTTCAACATCATTTAATAGAGCATTTGTTTTAGATCCCCTTCTTGCTCTTGTATATTGTGAAACAGCTGCTTGGGAAACTCCTAATTTTAATGCAGTTTTTCCTTGGGTTAATTCATATTTTTCCATTAATTCCATTGCTAATAATGCTCTTATTGCTGGAAGGGTATTTTGAGAAACCATTTCACAATGTGTTTTCATATAACACTGTTATATTTAAAAGAATATAAACCTTAGTTATTTACTGATAGTATTAATTTATATACTTTTCGGTAGTAATAATTAATATGACACCACCAATACCAATCAATGATTTTAATGAAAGAAAACCAGATGAATATTATGAAAGGGTAAATAAGGCTTTAAGCGTATATACATTTTTAAAGAATAATACTTCCATGGCTTATTCAGACGATGAGTTAGGGTTTTTAATTTGTCGAGGATTCCCAGATGATCATGAAGAACTTTTAATGACATATAATAGTGAATTGAAGGAGATGGAAAAAACAGAAGCAAAAGAAGCCATGATGACATATTCTAAAATATATTTAGAAGCTTTTAATGGATTCAATTCATTAAAAGATGAGAAACGTAATATTCCAGACGAATATCCAGAAATAGTCAATGTAGATGAAATTTCTATTGCGATAAAGAATTTGGATGGTAGACAATATTTTACACTTCGTAGTAATTTAAGTAATTTAAGCAATTTAAATAACTTATAAATGTAAAGAAATAATTTATTTCTATGAAACCAGACTGTATTTTAATCAGAGTAGGAGAACAGGCTCTAAAATCAGATCAAGTCCTTACAATATTTGAAAAACTTTTAATACGAAATATGAAAGCTGCTTTGAAAGATATTGATTATAAATTAGTAAGAGAAAGAAATCGATTTTTTATATTTAGTAAAGATAATAAAAAAGTAGTAGAAAGATTAAAAATGGTTTTTGGAATAACTTCTTTATCACCATGTTATGTAACTAATGCTAATATTGAAGACATACAAGAACTTTCTAAAAAAATTTTTAAACCTAAAGGAACATTTGCTATTCGAGCTAGAAGAGCAGGTTCACATAAATTTACATCTCAGGATATTGCACAAAAAGTGGGCTATATTATAAATGCACCAGCTAATCTTAGTAATCCTGATTCAGAATTGTTTATCGAGTGTAGACAAAATAAAGCTTATGTTTTTACTGAAAAAATTTTAGGAATAGGTGGTTTACCTTTAGGAAGCGCTGGTAAAATATTTAGTTATCTTGAAAATAAACAAGATCTTATAGCAGCATGGCTATTAGCTAGAAGAGGATGTCAAATAACAGTTCTCGGTTCAAATAAAACACTTTTTAAGAAATTAGAAAAGTGGCATATTGGAATTAAATTAGAAGTAGAAAGTCATATGCCTAAGGATTTTGAAGAAACAGGAATCGGAATGGGGGAACAAACTTATCAGGAATTAAAAGGTGTACCAGATTTATTGATTTTAAGACCACTGGTAGGTTTCAAAGAAGATAAGATTAATGACATTTTAACCCAAATTGGTGGGTAAGTAGACATGTGGTGTTATAACTACCTCATAGTAAAGCTTTAAATATCTTTGTATACCACTATAGTACAGGTAAAGAAGTCTATTACATATCAGTAATAAAGCTTAAATAACCTAAAAAGACCATATAGATTATAATAATACGGTGGTGATTAAAAAATGGTAGCAACACAAAAAGCAATGGATGCATTGAAGCAGATAGGATTGAACCTTTATGAGAGAAAATTATGGGTATCATTACTATCAAGAGGAACATCAACTGCGGGTGAGTTATCTAGTTTAGCAAAAGTACCACATTCTAGAACATATGATGTTTTAGAAACATTATCTGAAAAAGGATTTGTAATAGTTCAAAATGCTAAACCATTAAAATATGTTGCTATTGATCCATCAGAAGCATTTGAAAGAGCTAAGAAAAAGATAAGAACCGATGCAGATGGTATGGCTGATAGAATTTCAGAATTCCAAAAATCTCCAGTAATTAAAGAATTAAGTAAGATTTTTAAAGATGGTATGTCACTTGTTGAACCTGGTGAAATGATTGGATCTTTAAAAGGTCGACATGCAATGCACGGTCAATTAGAAACAATGTTTAAAAACGCAAAATTAGATGTTTCAATTATGACAACTTCTTCAGGATTAAATGAGTTACATAGTAATCATGCAGATATTTTAAGAAAAGCTGCAGCAAGAGGAGTAAATATCAGAATAGCAGCATCACATTCTAAAGATTCAGCAAAAGCACATGAAGAATTAAGTAAATTTGCTGAAATTAAAAATGTTGGAAAAGCAGGAATAGGAAGATTTGCAATAGTAGATGGAAACCATGTTGTATTTTCATTAACAGATGATAAGAAAACACATCCAACACAAGATCTTTCATTTTGGGCGCAATCTTCACATGCAGCAAAAGAGACACTTGGTCCAATGTTTGATGCAATGTGGAAAGGATTATGAGTTGAAATTATATGAAAGATAGTACCAAAAATATAGGATTGGTAGCAGCATCTATTTGTGCTATACCTATAACATATTTTGCTTCAGATTATATGATAGAAACAGCTGTTACAGGTGGACCAGGATTTTATTACACAGTGGGAAGTATTATTGGAGCTGAACTAATTGGTGCTGGTATTGGAATAAAAAATTTATTTGGAAATGTTAAAGAACACTTATATCAAAATACGATAAATGTATAATCTTTTTATCTTATACTTTCTAATTTATTTTTATGCTAGATAGCATTATCACTTGGACACTTGATATAATATTTTCATTTGGTTATCTTGGAATATTTGCATTAATGTTTTTAGAAGGGATAATAGTTATAATTCCAAGTGAAGCACTTTTACTTTTTGCAGGCTATCTTGTTTATATTGAAAAATTTAATTTTTTAGCTGTTGTTCTATATTCAACTCTTGGAAGTATGGGAGTAGCAATGCTATATTATTGGCTTGCACTCAAAGGAAGAAGAATAATTGAAAAACATGGTAAGAAACTTTTTATAAAAAAACAAGATGTTATTAAATCTGAAAAATGGTTTAAAAAACATGGAGAGATAACGGTTTTTCTTTTAAGATTTGTTCCTGGTTTTAGATCGGTGATATCAATTCCAGCAGGATTAGCAAAAATGGAAATTAAAAAATTTATAACTTATACATTTTTAGGTTCTCTTATATGGAATAGTGTTCTTTGTTATGTTGGTTTATCATTAGGAGAAAGTTGGACAGCATTTTTTGAATTGTTAAATCAATATGAAATTTATATAATAACAATAGTAGGTTTATTGATTTTATTTTATTTTTGGAAAACTAAGAATAAGTCGCATTAATTAAAATTATAAAATATTATTTTTTCTCTTTAATTTCTTCTAGAATTTGTTCAATAAAGTCTTCTGGTTTGACATTGAATTTAACTTTTCCATTTCTTCCTCTAATAGCCAAGGTTTCTTTTTCTTCTTCCTTATCACCGCAAGTTATAATATAAGGTATTTTTTGTAATTCTGCGTCCATTACTTTAGATGACATGGTGTTTGATTCATAATCTTCGTCAACACGAATTCCGAATTTTTTCAATCCTTCTGAAATCTTTTTAGAATATTCTATGTTTCTATCTGTAAATGAAAGTATCCTAACTTGAACTGGTGCTAACCATGTTGGAAAGTCACCATTATAGTGTTCAATTAAAATACCAAAAAATCTTTCTAATGCTCCATATATTACTCGATGTATCATAATTGGTTGATGTTCAGTATTATCTTCACCAGCATATTTTAAATTAAATCTTTCTGGTAAATTAAAATCTAATTGTATTGTTCCACATTGCCATGTTTTACCTGTAGAATCTTTAATGTGAAAATCAATTTTTGGTCCATAAAATGCGCCATCGCCTTCATTTAATTCATATTTCATTTTTTTCTCTTCTAAAACTTTTTTTAATATTCCTTCAGCCATTTCCCATATTTCATTTGAACCAACTGCTTTTTCGGGCTTTGTGCTTAATTCAATTTTAACATCTTTAAAACCAAATACTTTATACATTGATAGTGTGAGATCTATTATTCTAATTATTTCAGATTCAACTTGGTTTTCAGTACAAAATATATGAGCATCATCTTGTGTTATTTTTACAACTCTAAATAATCCTGTTAGGTTTCCAGATAATTCATTTCGGTAAACAGTTCCCATTTCTCCCATTCTAATTGGTAAATCGCGATAGCTTTTTTTACTTGATTTATAGATAAACATATGGCCAGGACAATTCATTGGTTTAATAGCATATTCTTCATCTTCTTTTTTTGTAATAAACATATTTTCTTTAAAATAGTCCCAATGCCCAGATATTTGCCACGTATTTGATTTATAAATATTTGGGGTGTTTACAAAAACATAGCCTGCTTTCTTATGTTCTTCTTCCCAGAAATCTCGAAGAATATTTAATATTATTGTTCCTTTTGGATGGAATAAAGGTAGACCTGGTCCAGCATCCTCATTAATGCTAAACAGATCTAATTGCTTACCTATTTTTCTATGATCTACTTCAGTCATATCCATCACGTATATATTACTTAAATATTGTAACAATATAAATATTAAGTATAGCCCCATAGTACAGAGGCCAAGTATGATCGGCTTTGGTATCTTGTACCAAAGCTCTGATATAAGATGAAGAGACCGATTGACCGAGGTTCGAATCCTCGTGGGGCTACCATTTATATTTAAATACTTTAAAACAATAGAAAGAGTACGGTGAATACATGGGCGAATTTAGTGGACGAAAAATGAAACAACAGCGGAAGAAGAAGAAACAAGCTAAGACTGCATATAAAGTTAGAACTATGAATCTTATAGTAAAGAGAGATCCACTTGGTGGAGCACCTCAAGCTAAAGGTATTGTTCTAAAAAAAGTTGGTATTACACAAAAACAGCCTCATTCAGGAATTATCAAAGCTGTTAGAGTACAACTTTTAAAAAATGGAAAAGAAGTTACAGCATTTGTTCCAAGAGATGGAGCAATTAAATTTGTTAACGAACACGATGAAGTTATGATTGAAGGCATGGGTGGTTCACAAAGAGGACCAGTAGGTTCTATGCCAGGTATTAAGTGGAGAGTTGTTAAGGTAAATAATTTACCACTTGAAGGATTAAGAACGGGTAAGACAAAGAAGGCGATAAGATGAAATTATTTGATAGATGGGATACAAGCGAAATAAAGGTTGAAGAACCAGGTTTAATAGATTATATTAATTTAAGACCAATTCTAGTTCCAAAAACATTTGGACGAAATACTCAAAAACAATTTAAAAAAACAGATATGCATATTGTTGAAAGATTAATTAATCGCCTTTATGTTCCTGGACATAAAAGAAAAAAACATTTTATTTCAAGTGGACACAATGCAGGAAAAACAATGACAATATTTATTTTAGTTAAAGATTGTTTTGGAATAATTGAAAAGAAGACAGAGAAAAACCCAGTTGAAGTTTTAGTAAAAGCAATTGAAAATACTGCAATGAGAGAAGAAGTAACATCATTTCAAGTTGGTGGAATCATGGTAAGAAAAGCTGTAATAACTTCACCACAAAGAAGAATTGATATGGTTCTACGTGAATTTGTTCAAGGTTCTTATCAAAAAGCAATTAAGGGTAAAAGCACAATGGCAGAATGTTTAGCAACTGAAATAATGGCAGCCTATAATAGTTCTTCAGATTCTTATGCATTTAGAGAGAAAGAAAGAATGGAAAAAGAATCAATGGGCGCTAGATAAAATTTGAAATTCAGAGTCTACACTTATAACTCTTAAGTAGTTAATAACCGATAGATTTAAATAGCTTCCTATACCATTATTTAATATGAGCAAAGAACAACACAACCCTAATAATATTTATGCCCCATTAGATGATGACGATATTGTTAATCCATTTCATGGATCAAGCTACAATAAAGACCCTCCTTATAAAACATTTGATATTCCTAAATCTATTATAAAGACAAGCCCACCTAAAAAACCATATAATACTGATGAAGGCATTCAAAAATCATTAGTTTCTTTAGAAGAATTTCATAAACTTATAAATGAAAGACATGCGGCAGGATATGAACGTCATGAACCTTTAGACGATTTCACTGTATTAGATGGAGAATATTGGTTAGATACATGTGGAAATGTCTGGCAACGTAGTAAAGGAGATAATTATGTAATGCCTTCAACAATAGCACCATTAAATATAGAATGTAATCGTTGTAAAGATACGTGGACTATTGAAAATGTTGCTGATGTTGTTAAATGGGAAGATGATCAGGTAATTACAATAAGTGATTTTATTGGAAAACCATTAATGGATTTGGTAAAAAATTATCAGAATCGTACTGATGCTCTATATAGAATAAATAGAGATAGATTAATTAGAAATGATACTCATATAGACACGAGCTTAAAATATCCTGATACTGAAGACGAATGGGAAAAGACAATTGTAAAAAATAAAAACGGATGGCTCGGAGCTGAAGATGGTATAACACCTAAATATGTTATTCAAGAAGGTGACGAATCGTACATGGATATTTGGAAATTTTATCATAAATCGTGTAATGAAACACGTCTTGAAGAAGAATTTGGTCAAAAATTTGAAGAAACATTTAAAGAAGCCGGCTTTAAAGACATTAAGTTGAATGCTATAAAAAATAAATATTGTCCAGATGAAGCATGTGGTCATTGCGCACCATGGTTTGAAGTTGATACAGAATATGGGTCTATGACAATTGGATGGAGAAAGAGAGTCATAAGTATAGATTGGGTTGATTCAGATATGAAATCTAAAATTGATGCATCAGGAGATATTTTCAAAGACGAAGATGTAACAAAGTGTTCTGCGGGTATTCATGCATGGGGCTGGGATAAAGCTAAAGATTATCTTTCGCGTATTCATACTGAATTAGTTAATAATGAATAATTAAATAATTAAGTCCACCAGTAAATTTTTTTTCTAAATGCTTTACCAAAATTAAGATTTATTTAAGCTGTTTTTACAATATATTTAGTAGGTGAAATAGTGATTAATAACAAATTGCGAGAAAAACTTTTACAGATGGAAGAACTGGACCAAAGTATACGTAAGTGTGGTAAATATTCTTCGAATGTAGATAAGAACAATTTTTTAGAACTAAAAAAGATATTGAAAAAGTACGGTTGGCCTACTTATAATCTTGTTGGTAAAAAAGCTTCAAACGCTGCATGGTTAATTGCACAGCATTCTGATTATGATATAATATTTCAAGAAAAATGTTTAAAACTTATGAAAAAAGCAGTTAATGAAAATCAGGCAGATAAGAGATTGCTTGTATATTTGATTGATCGTGTACTTGTTAATAATAAGAAAAAACAGCTCTATGGTACACAATTTTATACTAATAGAAAGGGGCAATTTGTGCCAAGACCAATAAAAGATATAAAAAATTTAGATAAGAGAAGAAAGGGTATGAATCTTGAGTCGTTTTTAAAATATAAAAAGATTATGAATAAGGTTCACCACTAAAGCTTTTGTAAAAATAAGATAAAGCTTAAATATTATTGTTTCTAAGTCTATCAGCATGGCAAAAGAAGAACGTTCAGACAAAATACAGAAATTAATGAATAATCCTACTAATATTAGAAATATTGGAATTCTTTCTCACATCCATCATGGTAAAACTTGTTTAACAGATAACTTAGCAGCAGCAGCTGGAATGATGGCAGAGCAATTAGTTGGAGAAAGAATGCTTACTTGGATTGATGATCAAGAAAGAGAAAGACTGATGACAATTTATGGAGCTACTGTTACAATGGCTCATGAATATGAAGGTCAATCATATTTGATTAATTTAATGGATACTCCAGGTCATGTAGATTTTGGTGCAGATGTAACTCAAGCACTAAGAGCTGTAGATGGTGGAGTTGTTATGGTTTGTGCAGTTGAAGGAATAATGCCTCAAACTGAGACGGTTTTAAAACAAGCTTTACAAGAAAGAGTAAAACCAATTTTATTTATTAATAAAGTTGATCGAGCAATTAAGGAATTAAAACTTACTCCACAGCAACTTCAAGAGAGGTTAACAAAAATTGTTATTAATGTTAATAAATTTATTCAACGTCACGTTGAAGAAGAATTTAAAAATGATTGGATTCCAAAAGTAGAAGATGGTTCAGTAGCTTTTGGTTCAGCTCTTAGAAAATGGGCAATTTCAATTCCATATATGAAAAAGTCAGGAGTTACGTTTAAACAAATAATTGATTTGTGTGCAGCAGACAAAGATGAAGAGTTAGTAAAATTAGCACCAATGAATATTGTAGTAATGGATGCAGTAATCACACATTTACCATCTCCAACAACAGCACAGAGATATAGAGTAGACAGATTGTGGACAGGTGATATTAATTCAGAAATGGGTAAAGCACTTATGGATTGTGATCCAAATGGTAAATTAGGAGTTTGTGTTACAAAAATTGTTTATGATCCTCACGCAGGAATGATTTCAACTGGAAGAGTTTTTTCTGGAAAATTAAAAAGAGGACAAGATGTTCATTTAGTAAATGCAGATAAAAATTATAAACTTCAACAAGTAACAACTTTTATTGCAGACAAAAGAATTACAATTGATGAAGTTCTTGCAGGAAACGTCGTTGGAATGGTTGGTTTAACAGATGCACTTGCAGGAGAAACATTATGTGATCCTGATAATATTATCGAACCATTTGAAGCAATCAAACACGTTTTTGAACCAGTTGTTACAAAATCAATGGAACCTAAAAATCCACAAGACTTACCAAAATTAATTGATATTTTAAAAATCTTAGGTAAAGAAGACCCAACATTAAAGATTCAAATTAATCAAGAAACCGGAGAAACTTTAGTTTCAGGATTAGGTGAATTGCATTTAGATGCAAAGGTTGAAAGAAAGATTAAAGAAAAAGGAGTTGAAATAATTTCATCACCACCAATTGTAGTTTATAGAGAAACAGTAACAAAGTTAAGTCCAGAAGTAGAAGGTAAATCTCCAAATAAACATAATAAATTTTATTTAACCGTAGAACCGGTATCAGACCAAGTATATAGAGCAATGATTGAAGGTAAGATACGAGATGGTGTGATTAAAGGAAAAACTTCTGAAACAATTAAGAAATTAGAAGAAGCTGGAATGGATAGAGGTACAGCAAAAGTAGTTTCATTAATTTATAATCATTGTATATTTATTGACAACACAAGTGGTGTACAATATCTAAATGAGACAATTGAATTAGTAAAAGAAGCTTTCAAAGATGTTACAAATAAAGGACCTTTAGCAAATGAACCATGTTCAGCAATGATAGTTACACTTAATGATGCAGCACTTCATGAAGATGCAGCACACAGAGGACCAGCACAAATTGTTCCAGCAGTAAGACACGCAATGAAGCAAGCAATGTTAAAGGCAGGTGCAACTTTATTAGAACCAAAACAAATTTTAAGAATTGATTCTCCACAAGATTATATTGGAAATGTTACATCTGAATTAAGTAATAGAAGAGGAGAAGTAACAGATATTGAACAAGAAGAATTTTCAGCAGTTATTATAGTTAAATTACCTGTAGCAGAAATGTTTGGATTTGAAGGAGCATTAAAATCAGCAACAGCAGGAAAGGGATTTCAATCAATGACCGATGTTACATTTGAAAGAGTTCCATTAGATATTAGAAATAAAGTAGTTCAACAGATTAGAAAAAGAAAAGGACTATCTGAAGAATTGCCTCAAGCTGAGTAGGTTTTTTATATTTCTAGGCAAAGATTTAAATAGGTTTATTCTCAACAACTAACAATAAGGATATATCATCTTTATCGTTAGATAATTTGGAGGTAGAATATAATGGCACAGAAACCACATATGAATTTAGTAACAGTAGGACACGTAGACCACGGAAAATCTACATTAGTAGGTAGACTATTATGGGATACGAAAAACATTTCACCAGAGGAAATGAGAAAGATTCAAGAAAAAGCTAAGGAACTTAAGAAAGAAACTTTCGAGTTCGCTTTTGTTATGGATAAGTTAAAAGAAGAAAGAGCAAGAGGAGTAACAATAGACATTATGCATCAAAGATTTGATACAAACAAATATTACTTCACTGTTATCGATGCACCAGGACACAGAGATTTTGTTAAAAACATGATCACAGGAGCATCACAAGCAGATGCAGCAATTGTTGTTGTATCAGCAAAAGACGGAATCCAGGAACAAACAAGAGAACACGTATTTTTAATTAAGGTACTTGGAGTAAAGCAAATAATCGTTGCTATAAACAAAATGGATGCAATAGAGTACGGAGAAGCAAAATTCAAAGAAGTTAAAGAAAGTATTGAAAAGCTTTTGAAAACAGTTGGATATGATATAAGTAAAGTACAATTTATCCCAACATCAGGTTTCAAGGGCGACAATATGGCACAGAAGGAAAATACAGATACAAAGAAAGACAATATGCCATGGTACAGTGGACAAACTTTGCTTCAATCTTTGGATAATTTAGTATTACCAGAGCAACCAGTTGACAAACCATTAAGAGTACCAATACAAGACGTATATACAATTACAGGTATTGGAACAGTTCCAGTTGGAAGAGTAGAGACAGGAATATTAAAGGTTGGACAACAGGTAAGATTTGAGCCAGCAGGAGTTCAAGGTGAATTAAAAACAATTGAAATGCATCATGAACAAGTGTCTGAAGCAAGACCAGGCGACAACATTGGATTTTCAGTAAGAGGAGTAGGTAAGAACGATATTCGAAGAGGAGATGTTCTTGGTACACCACAAAGTCCACCAACAGTTGCTAAGGAATTCACTGCTCAGATAATCGTATTGCAACATCCAAATGTAATTACTAAAGGATATACACCAGTTTTCCATATCCATACATCACAAACAGCATGTAAGATTGTGGAAATTTTGAAAAAAATTGATCCAAAAACAGGAGCAGTATTGCAAGAAAACCCTGACTTCATTAAAGCAGGAGATGCGGCAATAATTAAGTGTGTACCAAATAAACCTTTGGTAATTGAAAGTAGCAAAGACTTTCCTGAACTTTCGAGATTCGCAATTAGAGACATGGGAATGACTGTGGCAGCTGGTATTTGTTTAGAAGTAATACCTGTTGACAAGAAATAGTTTTGTTCCACCCCTGTTTTTCTTTTATTTTTTTAAGCTAGTGTAAGCTATTTAATCGAACCCCCCTGAGTCCACAGGAAATTAGTAATTTTATAAGACAGTTCTACTAATCTATTTTATGAGAAAGATTATGTTAATAGCAATAGTAATGATTTCTATAGTGTTAGTTAGTGGGTGTACTGGTGGTTCTGAAACAAATAATCAAGACAGTACACAAACATCAATTACAGAGAAAATTATTGGAAATCGGGTAGAACTTTTAGAATATTCAGATATAGAACCTATAAATGCAGAGTGGATTCCTAACGAAACAAACAATACCAGAGAAACACTTACATTTACATTTAATGTTAATGCAAACCAATCATTTGTAGAACAAACGTGTTTCTTATATCTTCGTGCTATGAAATCAAGACAATATGGTTTTGCTCAGTTAGGTGCTGGTGATATATTTAAAATTAATTCTAATGGAGAATATATCGCATATGCTAATGGTGTAAGCAAAAATTACTGTACTTATTACTATTCATTATATTGTAATAGTGTAAAAATAATAGAATTTGCAAAAGCTGGCGGAACATGTAAAGATTAATTAATCTCATTTAAGTCCACCTCACACTTTAGTCACATTCCCCTGAGTCCACCATACTAATTGGTAGTGTTCCCACAAAATTAATTTCTTGATTTATAAGAACCAATAACAAATTAAATTTAATGTTGTGGGTAATATTAGCAATAATTTCAGCAGCTATCTGGAGTATTGTAGCTATCATTGATAAATATATTATAACAAAACATATCAAAGAACCAATAGTCCCAGTTATGATTATTGGTCTAATTGCTATTATTGCAAGTATACTTATCTATATATTTAATGGATATTCTACACTCTCAACTATCAACATATTTTTAGCAATTATTACTGGTGCTTTATTTGTACCACAAATATTATTTTATTTCAAGGCTCTGAAAATAGGTGAAGTATCAAGGATAATTCCATTATTTTACATGAGTCCTATTATAGTTTTCATTTTAGCTGCAATATTTTTAGGAGAAGTATTTACACTTGGAAAATATCTTGGAATGATATTAGTTGTAATTGGTTCTATATTTATTACCATGAAAAAAATGACTAAATTTTCAATAGGAAAAGAATTTTGGTTAATAATGCTATCAGTAATTTTTTTATCTATAATTACAATATTAACAAAATACCTACTTGGTTTTGCAGACTATTGGACGGTTTTTGCATATATAAAAATAGGTAATTTTATTGCAACAATACCAATTGTTTATCTTTATTATGGTACTTTGAGTAGAGCATTAGCAAAATCTGGGAAAAAGGTTGTTGGTTTGTTATTAACAAATGAAACAATTGCTTTAACAGCTTCGCTAATATTCATAATTGCTCTTTCACTTGGTTCTGCTTCATTGGTAACTGGTATCTCTGCAGTACAGCCATTTTTTGTATTACTTTATGCAACAATTCTTTCACTGTTTTTACCAAAAATACTCAAAGAAGAAATTTCAAAATCAGTAATAATACATAAATTATTTGCTATTGTGCTGGTATTCATTGGTGGGTATTTAATAATAATTTAAACCCATCTCATTTTCGAATATTTACCAAGGCCCTAAATCGCTTAATTTCTGTGCAATTTAAACCAAATTTAAGACTGGTAACGGGGGAACCACCCAATTGGTAATGTTAACCTTAAGTCTACCAGAATTTTTTCTAACTATTGCTTATTTAAATACTTTACTTCTATAAACTATTCTATGCAGAGAGCAAGAATAAAATTATCAAGCGCAGATCCAAAGAAGATCGAAGGAGTCTGTACAGAGTTAAAAGGAATTTCAGATCGGTTCGGAATAACAATGAAAGGACCAATTCCAATGCCAACTAAAAAATTAAAAGTAACTACAATGAAAACTCCATGCGGTGATGGAACTGGACACGGAAATGCTACTTTTGATAGATGGGAAATGAGAATCCATAAACGGATTATTGATATTGCTGCAGATGAAAGAACACTTAGACAGATTATGAGAGTAACTGTACCAGAAGGTGTTCAAATAAGTATTCAGTTACGGGACTGATTTCTATACGCTTTAAAGATTAAGTATTTAAATATTAGTTCTAAATTTATTATATGCCCGGTATAATAGTTAAGATAGATGCTAGTGATCAATCACATCTTTATAAAACTAACAAGTTTCTTAGAAAATATCTTGGGCAAAACTTTGATGTTAAACTAAACAAGCAAGGAGGACATATAGAATTAAACCCTATAAATGGAAATGGCGGGGTAGAAGATATTGAAATTGCTATGGCAAAATATGTCAAATCATTAGGAACAGGTCATGGTGGTTGCAGATTTAGATATGATATTAATTGTTTGGAAATTTCTGAAAGAGATAAAATATACAAAGAAGTTCAAAAAGAATTTGATGAAAAAGATCAGAAAAGAATAGAACAATTAACTTACTTAGAGACAAAATTACAAGAAGAAAACGTAAGGCATAAAAATTATGTTGAAACTATGAATGATGAAAAAAAGGATCTTGGTGGGAAAATACATATTTTAAAACAAGAGATTGATGATTTTGAAAAAATTCAGGAAAATTTAGTTTCTGATTTGGAACAAATTACTGAATTGAAAACAATGCTTGAAATACAAAATGGTAGTATTGGCAAAGAACTTGAATCTGTAAGAGACGAATATCTGGGCTATAAAGAAAGACCAGTTTACAAGATAATTTTTGATAAATTGAAAGAATTGGTAAATAAATAATATTTTTAAGAATTAAAATCTTATTCTATTCAATGCTCGGGTCGCTTAGCTTGGTAGAGCGCTAGATTTTTATTAGGCAACTAATAGAAAGGTGATCCTGGAAAGCTAGTTTCCTTCGGGATACGTGCGTTCAAATCGCACCCCGAGCGCCATTTAAATTCTTTTATAATAAACACTAATGATGTACGCAAGAGAAAAAGCAATATTAATGGAAAAGACCAGAGAGATGTATAAAAGATTTGGTATATTCAAAGACCATATAAGTGGCTGGGGAGACCCAGTAGAAGTTTTACAAGCATTTGAAGCATATCATCAAGATGACGGAACAAGAAATTCATCAATATACCCACATTGGTTAAAAGATAATAAAACAAGATTGAAGATAACATTTAAAATAAGGTCTCTAAGTGGTACATCTTTACCATATAATGTTCCAGTATTATACAGTGTAATTGATTATCAGCAAGAGCCATATTTAGTGGATTTTTTGAAAAGACCAAAAACAAAAACAGCTCAGGATGATTTCAACTGGTTAAATGAAATTGACGATCCTACTCATCAAGAAATATTAATAAGACTTTGGTCAGAAAATAAATTACAAAACTATACAGAAAAAGAAAAGAAAATTGGCAAATTAAATTCCATTTATAGAATTAATAGAAAATATATTAGAAGTAAAAGAACACCATTGGTATGTTAGTGATACTATACCAGAAGATGTTATGATTGCATATCAAGAACTTAAGAAACAAAAGAAAGGTGGAAAAATAAACTCTTTTGAAATGGCTTTTGAAGTATGTGAAGCTCTAGAATGAGAATTAAAACATTGGAAATAGCTTTAAATAGCTTCTAAACATACTTATTTTGGAAAGTTCAAGCGTCGATTACATTCGTTCCCAAACATGTAATTAACTACAATGCATAAAGCATAAATCGTGTTCTGAGAAAACCAGGGAAACCTATAAAAAGGTTAAAAGTAGCATAATAAGTGATAATATGCCTAAAGTGAAAAGACCACGAAGAGGGAGTATGGCTTACTGGCCGAGAAAAAGAGCTAAACGAATTTATCCAAAAATGGTTACATGGTTAAAATCAGATATTCCAGCACCTATTGGGTTTGCAGGATACAAAGCTGGTATGACTCATGTTCAACTTGTTGATACAAATACTAATTCTAAAACAAAGGGACAAATTATTGCAACACCAGTTACTGTTCTTGAATGTCCTTCTATTGTTATTCTTGGTTTTCGTGCTTATTCTAAATTAAAACCAATTGATATTTTTGCTAACAAATTTGATAAAAATCTTTCTAGAAAAATGAGACTTCCTAAAGAACCAAAAACAATTCTTTCAAAACTTGATGGAAAAATTATTGATTGTGTTCATTTACTTTGTCATACAAAACCAACGTTTAAGAAAAAACCAGAAGTATTTGAAATGGGTCTTGGTGGTAAAGCAGAAGAGCAACTGGAGTTTGCAAAAGCTAATTTAGGAAAAGAGTTTAAGATTTCTGATATTTTCAAAGCTGGAGATTATATTGATGTTAAAGCAGTTACAATTGGAAAAGGATTTCAAGGTGCAGTAAAAAGATTTGGTATTAGTCTTCAAGGAAGAAAAAATGAACAAGCACATAGACATGTAGGGTGTCATGGACAAAAAGAACCAGGAAAGAGAAGATCAGAAGTTCCACAACCTGGACAAATGGGTTATCATACAAGAACAGAATATTCTAAAAGAATATTAAAAGTTGGAACAGGAACTGATATTAATCCAAAAAGTGGATTTTCAAAATATGGTTTAGTAAGAAATGATTATATTTTAATTGAAGGAAGTATTCCGGGACCTAAGAAAAGATTAGTAAGAATTAGAGGAACAGTGAGAGACAATCAAATAAAATATCCAGTTGAAATAAAATACATTTCATTGGAATCAAAACAAGGTGTGTAAATGGCTAAAATATATAATTTACAAGGAAAAGAAAAAGGAAGCATAGAACTTCCAAAAGTATTTAGTTCCGACTACAGACCAGATTTAATTAAGAGATCATTTTTAGCAATTCAAAGTCATAAGAGGCAACCTTATGGTGCAGATGTAATGGCTGGTAAAAGAACTTCTGCGCATTATCATGGTGTAAGAAAAGGACCAGCTCATATGATGAATCGTGAAATGTCTAGAATGAAAAGAATACATGGTGGTATGCCAGGTTTAGAATTTACAGCAAGATTTATTGCAGGTGTTGTAAAAGGTAGAAAAGCACATCCACCAAAGGCATACAAGATATGGGATCAAAAAGTAAATAAAAAAGAAAACGTCATTGCAATTAAATCTGCAATCGCAGCAACAGTGTTGTTTGAATTAGTATCGAAGAAACATAAGATTGCTGAAATGGAATTACCAATTATAGTTTCAGACGAAATACAAAGTGTAACAAAATTAAAAGATATTGAAAAATTAACTGAAGTATTAAACATAAAATCTGATATTGATAGAGCAAAGATAAAGAAAGTTAGACCTGGTAAAGGAAAGATGAGAGGAAGAAAATATAAAAGAAAGAAATCGGTTTTATTTATTGTTTCAGGAAATAAAGGAATTGTTAAAGCAGCTAAAAACTTAACAGGTGTTGACGTTTGTGATGTTTCAAATATTAATGTTGAACTTTTAGCACCAGGTGCTCATGCAGGAAGATTAACTGTGTTTGATGAAGGTGCAATTAAAAAATTAGGTGAACTATATGGTTAAAAATTCAAGAGCTTATGAAGCAGGAAAAAAAAGAGGAGAGGCAATAGGCACATTGCTTAATAGAGTAAAAAACGAAGAAGACCAAGAAACAATTAAAGAATATGATTATAATACCGGAACACTATTTGCAGAATCAATAGCAGAAGATGCCCACCTAATGTATAATAATAGCACAGCAAAAAATTATTTAATTGGTTTACAAAAAACATTAATGTCCAAGCAAGGAGGAAAGGATACAAATAAAGAATTTTATAGTGGTTTATTTGGAAAACTTTGTGAAGAAAATGAAGTTCGTGGAATAACTATTGGTGATATTCATGGTTAAAGAAAAGAAAACATTTATAGCAGATCCTTGGAAAACAATTAAATAATTTTTTGCTGTGCTATT